>Ga0208197_1000164_pt1 | contig 89060 bp, 61 predicted proteins | sample AD_JPNNA4_MetaG_FD_184444 | JGI IMG/M metagenome (GOLD analysis project Ga0208197, IMG submission 184444) | Active sludge microbial communities of municipal wastewater-treating anaerobic digesters from Japan - AD_JPNNA4_MetaG (SPAdes) (version 2) | ecosystem: Engineered > Bioreactor > Anaerobic...
ACTGGAGGGGATGAACAACAAGATAAAGACGATGAAGCGCCAGGCATACGGTTTTCGGGACATGGAGTTCTTCAAACTCAAGATCATGGCTCTTCATGAGACAAAGTACGCTTTAGTCGGATGAACCCGAATTCAGACCAGGTCGGCCTTTTTCAGTTCTTCGCGGAGGATGCCGTACTCGACCTTCGAGCGGTGGCGCAGATCCATCGGAATGTCCGGGTGGAAAATCACCTGGTCGACGGGAATCTGGTTCTTGGTCATGATCCGTCGAATCTCGGCTTCGCGTTCGGCGCAGAGCTGCTTGTTCCCGATGTCGGCGGGATCCTTCGGCGCGATCACGCAGACGGTCTTCTCGCCGAGCTTCTGGTCGGGAACGCCGAGATAGGCGGCCAGCCGGGTGTAGGGCTGGCGTTTCAGCACGACTTCAGCCTGTACGGGGAAGAGATACGTTCCGGCGCGCTCGATAACGTTGTGAATGCGGCCGACGATCCAGATGTTTTCCTTCTGGTCGAGGCGTCCGAGATCACCCGTTCGGTGCCACACGATGTCGTTGTGATCGCGAATCTTCGATGTCCTGAAGGCTTCGGGGTTATTATAATAGGCGCGACAGACATGCTCGCCGGCAACCAGAAGTTCGCCGACGTTTCCCGGCGGAACCTCGAGATCGGCCCATTGTTTGTCAGAAGCGATTTCAATGGGGCCGCGCACGATCTTGATGAACTTGTACTGCAGGCCATGGGCGAAGTGCCCCACGTTGACGCCGGCATCGACGAGTTCGGGATCGTCTTCCGTGACGCTGCGCTGGGCGAGCATCTCCTTGCCTGTGATGTGGGCCATCGGTTCGGCCTCGGTGGAGCCATACATGACGACGAGTTCCGCGTTCGGCGCAATCTTCGCGAATTCCGCCACGACGTCGCGCGACACGGCGGCACCACCGGCGGCGACACGACGCAGCCCGGGCAGGGTCTTTCCCTTCTCGAGGCAGTATTTGTTCAACCCGTTGAGCAGTGAGGGGTTCAGCGTGAGAGTGGTGATGTTCTCCCCCGTGATCTGCGTGTAGAGCACATACGCGTCGTTGTCCGCCGGCTCCGCCACGTTGATGGCCGGCAGGACGGTGGTCACGCCCGCCGCGAGGTTGTTCAGCGAAAAGATGGGAAAGACCGGGAGATCCAGGTCGCTCGCTTCGTACGGCAGACAGGCGTCGATGGCGTAATGCTGCGCGGCGAGGAACCGGTGCGAACGATCGGCCCCCTTTGGCGTTCCCGACGAGCCAGTGGTGAACGTGATGAGCGCGGTGTGCTCCTGCTCGACCGGAACCGGCTCGGCGGTCTCGGGCGTTTGAAGGAGCTCTTCGAAGCGAGCTGTCCAGGTTTTCGTGCATGGCCCCATATTGATCTTCACAGGAATCGCCTCGAGCGCGGGCTGGCCGTTTCCCATCGAAAAACCCCGCTCGCCCGACAGCCAGACTTTCGGCTTGCAGAGGTCGGCAACGTAGCCCAGCTGATCGGCCCGCGCAAAGGAATCCAGGAAAATGCACCTGACGCCCAACATCTGGAAGGCGAACATGCCGGCGTAGAGCCACGGAATCATGGGCACATAGACCAGCGCGCAGTCGCCCTTTTCGACCCCGAGCTTCTTGTATCCGGCGGCCACATGGACGACCATGTCGTAAATGTTCTTATAGGTGAACGCATCGTGCGTCAGCGTCCGGGCGAAGGGGTTGTAGTCGAACCACATTTTGTTCTTCGTGTTGACCCACTTCATGCAAACACGGTCTGGATGCTTTTCGACGTGTTCCCGGAGGAAGCAGAAACAGTTGTTGCGCAAACTTTCTTTCCCGATGTCATAACCAATCTTTGGAAGCGCCATTGTCGGCTCCTTACCGGTCGATGAAGTCATTGTTCCTCCGACCGAGTTCTTCTGCGTGGGACCACGACAGGATTCGTTCCTCGTCATCGATCCGCACATCACTCTTGGGTCTTGGGAATTGGCACAAAACACCCGCATTTCCCCGAACGAACGAAGGATACCATTCCTGAATTTTTCGGGGCAAGAAGCGTCTTTCACCGTTCAGGGAAACTTGCGACTGGATTACCGGCGCGATCGGCAGCAGCCTGACAGATTCCGGCCGGACGCAATCATCGAGATGCCGTGTCTCCGGCGAGCATGCCGCAGGCGGCGCGGATGTCGATTCCGCCGCTGGAGCGGCGCGTCACGGGTTTCACGCGTTCGGCGCTCAGGGCATCGCGGAAGATGTCCAGTTCGGCCTGGGTCGGGGGTTTGAAGCGGCCGGTCGGATCGTTCACATCGATCAGTTCGAGCCGGAAGGGCAGTCCGCGCGTCAGTTCGGCGAGCTGCCTCGCGTCGAGGGGGCTGGTATTGACGCCGGAAATCATGGTCCAGGCCAGGGTGACCCGCTGTTTCGTCGTTTCGTGGTATTCCCGGATGGTCTGCATCAATTCGCCCGTGGTCCAGGTTTTCTCGACGGGCATCAACTCCTGCCGGCGCGTCGGATCGGCGCAGGAAAGAGAGACGATGAGCTTGAGCGGCCTTTTCTCGGCGGCGAGACGCCGAATTCCCGGGACGACGCCGGAGGTGGAAATGGTGATCGACTTCGGCGACATTGCCATTCCGCAGGGCTCGGCGAGAATCGAAACGGCACGCATGACCGCGTCATAGTTGTGCATCGGCTCGCCCATTCCCATGAACACGACGCTTCGAAGAGGATGGGGTGAATCTATTTTGATGCGTATAATCTGGTCGATGATTTCCCAGGTCGACAGGTTGCGCCTGAAGCCCATGCGGCCGGTGAAGCAGAAGGCGCAGCCCATGGCGCAGCCGACCTGGGAGCTGACGCAGACGGCGTAGAACGTCTCGCCGGACTGGCTCGCGAGGGGAATGCGGACGGCTTCGAACGGATCCGGCCCGTCACCGCGAAACACATAGCGGGCGAAGCCGTCGACGGGCGAGACGACCTTTTCCAGGAGCGTCAGCCGGGGAATCTCCGCGATGGTCCTGACGCGGGCCAGCACCCGCGGGGAAAGCCCCGGCCCCTCGGGAAGCCACCTGTCCTCACGGATGGCCGCGGCCTGGAGTTTTTTCGCCATGACGAGGGAAACCCCCGCCGAAGCGAGGTGCGCGTGAAGCTCTTCGATCGTATGGTCTTTCAGCAGAATCATGAACGTGCCTTCCCGATGCCATTGTATCCTGTTCCATTCACCCGGCCCAGAAAATACTACTCGTCTCATATGTTATTGATTCCTGCAGAATGAAAGCCACCCGTTCGCCCTGAGCCTGTCGAAGGGCGAAATGAGGAATCATCTGCAAGTGGCTGTTCGTGCTTCGACAAGCTCAGCACGAACGGTATCGAGTATGCGGGTGATTGTCGTGTTACCTGTGAGACGAGCAGTAATCGAGCGGGCGATTATGAAAATGCTAAATATATATTAGCATACATACAACATTCCGGTCGGCCGGTCAGCCACATCCGTGATACAGTTGTCGTACGAATTTCGGAGAGGGATGCCAATGCAGCATATCGACATCGAAACCTGGAAGCGGAAAGAGCATTTCCGGCATTTTTGCAGTCTGGATGACCCGTATTGGAGTTTGTCGACGGCGCTCGACTGCGCAGTCACATGGCGGGCCGCGAAACAGGCCGGGGAATCCTTTTTTCTGCGGTATCTCCACAAGTCTCTCATTGCGGCGAACCGGGTCGAGGAGCTGAGACTGCGCATCGTCGACGGCCGGGTCGCCTGTTTCGACCGCATTCACGGGTCGGCGACGGTGCTTCGGCCTGACGAGACGTTCGGCTGCTGCTTCATCGAGTTTTTCGATGACTTCGCCACGTTCGCGCGTGAGGCGGTCAAGAGCATCGAGCAAACCCGGGCGCGGTCAGGCATGTGCATCGACCAGAACGAACGGGCCGACCAGATCTTTTATTCGAGCATTCCCTGGCACCATTTCACGGGACTCACCTATTCGAAGTCGCTTCGCTCGGAGGATTCCATTCCGCGAATCACGTTCGGAAAAGTCCATCGGCAAGGGAATAAGCAAATGCTTCCCGTTTCCATCCAGGTGCATCACGGCCTTGCGGACGGACTGCATGTGGCCCGATTTCTGGAACAGTTTGAGCATCTGCTTCGTGAATGATGCTTTCCGCCCAATATCGGTAACTGGATTTCGGCCGTCGGTCCCCGAGACTGGAAAACCCGAGGCGTGATAGCCTGTCACGATGACGGATCATCCAAAACGCTCAAGGAGGCTGGTCCCGTGAATTTCGCCCGATTTGCCGCATTCATCACATTGATCGTTGGAATCCTCTTCCCCCTGTTTTCCGGTTCTCCATTGTGGGCCAAGGTGACGGACAAGGCGGAGATCGTCCGCAGCTGGAAGGAGATGGGGGACATCCTGGACCGGAACCAGGAACTGTTCGACCAGATGAGCTCAGGCCAGTTTACGGGTCCCGAAGAGTATGAGCAGGTCTTAGGGAAACTGAAGGCTTTCCTCGAGAAGGATCTCGTCGCCGTGCAGAACATGCTGGCCAAAGCCCAGGAACACGGCAAGACCACTAATGAGATCAATGAGGCCTGGACCCGGATCGCCGGCGATGACGCCCCGTTCGAGGGCAACCGGTCGGTCGAGGCCATCCTGCAGAGCCTCGAGCGGGGACTGGCCAGCGTCGAGACGGGAAGCCGCGACGCCGCCACCGGCATGGTGGAGCAGGCCGCAGTCGAACTCGGCATGGTCGCCGATATGGCCGAGGCGGCCCGGCCGGCGGTGTTCGCCCGCAACCGAAAGCTCCTGGAAATGGCGGTCGTCTTCGATCCGGGCAACCAGGAAGCCCGAACCTGGCTGGGCAAGGTTGACGAAATCGAAAAAGCCACCGCCGCCAAGGCAGAGAAGGAGATGAACGAGTTCGTCTTCCCCTCGCATGAAAAGGGGTTTGGCGGGCCAGGACAACCCGACCAGCTCGCCCAGGCAGCCCTCGATTACTTCAATTCCACCTGTCAACCCGGCGAAAAAGCCATCCGGGCAGCGGTGGTCGACAAGAATTGGTATTGCTACAAACGGAACCTGCTCGGGGAACCGGTCGTCTGGGCCCTCACCTTCATGGTCGCCGTCCAGCGCGACGCAGAGGCGGCCCAGGGCATCACCCGCGTCTGGAACGTCTCCTTCCTGACCGAAGAGCGGCCCGGCGTGGCCAAAGCCCCTCCCTTCGCCCGCGCCGCTTTCAACAAGTGCTCCCGGATGCGCACGTCCAACCTGCCGAAATAGTGGCCAGGTCCGGCGTTCAACCTTTTTCGGAAACCCGCAGAAGCACCGGGACACCTTTCGGCGGTGACCGGTGACGGGCGAGATACACGGCGAGATGAATTCGGCCCTCCGGGACGACCTCCCCTGGGGACTCCCGTCGTGGTAAATCGCCATACCACATCGAATTTCGAGGAGACACCTACATGAGCGATCGAACAAGATTTCCGTGGTGGGGCGCGCTGGTCATCTTCCTGGCTTGGCCCGCGCTGGTGGCGGCGTTTTACGGAACGGTGGATCCCATCCCCGCCACGATCGTCCTGGACAAGACCCAGACCCGTGAACCGACGGACCGCGAACTGAAGATATCGGGCATCAGTTCGGAAGGGTACATCGAGGGTAACGCCGCGACCGGCAAGGTCAAGCTGTTGTTCAAGAACGTGGCGAAGATCGAGGCCAAAGGTGGCGTCTACCACGTCGTCGCCCGCGACGGCAAGACCTACGACCTGAAGTTTCCCAGCATCAAGACCCATTACACATCGGCCACCCTCGACTGCGTCGGGGAGAACCCCGACACTGGCAAGACCGAGGAACTGATGCTCGATCCCACGCAGATCAAATCGATCGTCTTCGCCACCCAGACTCCCGCCCCGGCCCCGCCATCGGAACCCGACATCCTTTCCCCCGCCGCCGCCCGGGCAGTCGTTGATCGCAAGAATCCGCGCGCGGTCGCCGAGAAGGTACTACGCGCCATCGGACGCGGCGACGGCGAGGAGTTGCTGTCGGTGTGCAACGACGCCAACAAGAAGAAGATCAAGCCCGCCGACCTGCCGAAGGCTCTCGAGGAACTGCGCCGCGACATCGGCGACGTGACCGAGGTCGGCGAGTTGCGCAGCGCTCCGCCTTTCATGGCCAAGGGCACCGTGCTGGCCTTTCTGCGTACCGAAGGCGCCGAGACGTTCGTCATCGTTCTGACCAAGGACGGCGACAAGTACGGGTTCGAGGACATCAACAGTCCCGACACTTCCAATTGGGAGAAGCTGCCCCGCTTCGAATGATCTCACCGTTTCCACTCCGACCGACCCCGCCCGAACGTCTTCGTCCGGGCGGGGTTTTCATCGTGCAGACCCTTTCCCCGCAGGATCATGCCGACCGCGGAAGCGGGCCGTTCCCGCGGCAGTCGCAGTTTGTTGGCAACACGCAGGGGCGATGAGGTATTATAGAAAGAGAAATGAGGGGTACCGGATGAAGAGGCTCCTTGTGGTGATGTTCTGGGTCGCATCCTTGAGCGTCCCCAGTTTTGGGGATGCCTGGGACGATGCCGATGCGGCGCGAAAACGCGGCGAAATCGCCACGTATGTCACCATTCTCCGCGACCTGGCCGAGCAGGGAAACGCGAAGGCGAAAGTCAATCTCGCCGCCATGTATCTGCGTGGGAAGGGCGTTCCCCAGGACTTTGCGGAGGCGTATTTCTGGCTCATCCTTGCCGTCCGTCAGATCCACACGTTTTCCGCGGAATGCGATGAAGCGGCCTCCAAACTCCCTCCGGCCAAACAGCAGGAAGTCCGCGAGCGATGCAAAAGATGGCTGGAAGTTCTGGAATTTCGAAGAAAGTTCCAGGAAACCCTGGCCACAGAAACCCGGTCATGGCCAGACGCAACCGGACAATGCGAATGAGGTGGCTCACACAATCGCCATGCATATTTTGCATGGAATAATCCGTGAATGCATGCTACCCTGTTGCCATGGCACGCGAACATTCCCGGACGACGTCCGCACCTCCGGCTCTCACCGCGACCGGCCACTGCCTCTTCGGCGACTCCGACAAGGTCAAGTCGATCTGCCAGGTCGTCGACAAAGTCGCGCCTCATCGGGGTCCGGTGTTGCTGCGAGGCGAATCGGGCACGGGCAAGGAAGTCGTCGCCCGCGCGATCCACATGCGCAGTCCGCGCGCCCGGCGTCCGTTCGTCGCGGTCAATTCCGGCGCCATCCCCCAGGAATTGTTCGAAAGCGCCCTGTTCGGCCACAGGAAAGGCAGCTTCACGGGCGCTCTGGCCGACCACGCGGGGTATTTCGACCAGGCCGACGGCGGCACCCTGTTTCTCGACGAAATCGGCGATCTGCCGCTCATGCAGCAGGTCAAGCTGTTGCGAGTCCTGCAGAGCGGCGAAATCCAGCCCGTGGGCGCCCGGGAACCACATTCCGTGGATGTCCGGGTGGTGGCAGCGACAAACCGGCCGCTCGAGCGCTTTGTCGAATCAGGGGCGTTCCGCGAGGACCTCTACTTCCGGATCAACCTCTTCACGATTACCCTGCCGGCCCTGCGCGACCGGACGGAAGACATCACCCCGCTGGCCGAGGCGTTTCTCCGCCGCATGGCAGCAGAGGCCGGACGGACGGATCTCCGCTGGACGCCGGCAGCTCTGCGCATTCTGAAAAGGTATCCCTGGCCGGGCAACATCCGCGAACTCGAAAACGTCGTCCAGTTCGCCGTAGCCATGGCCGAAGGCGCAACGGTGACGGCAGACGCTCTCCCGCAGCGGGTTCGTCGCGGGGAAGCGCCGTTCGACCGGGGCCGGCATCACGAGGCGCTGCACGGCACGACCTCGGGCGGAACGGACGGAATCACGAAACTGGAAGATGTGATCCGCGAGCACATCCTGGCCGTTTTCGAGCGATGCAACCGGAACAAGACGCATACGGCCCGCGCGCTGGGCATCTCGCTGCGAGGCCTCCAGATGAGACTGCAGCGGTATCAGGTCGCAGGACTCCCGTCAGGAAGTCACCGGCCCGACTGAACCAGAAAGCCGATCAGGGCGCCGTACAAGACGCTCAGATACGGACTGGCGACGATCGGGCACGTTCCGCCCGCGCAGCCGACCACCTTGTGATACGCGAAGCCGAGCGCACCGCCGATGACCGGCCCCGCAACTCGAGCGATAACGGGCATGGATAACATAGATCCTCCTATTTATCAGCCGTCAACGGGCGGCGGTTGCCGACCGGCGGTCGGCCTCGGCGCAACAGGAACGGACGCCGAACGAGGTCAGGATATCTTCGAGCAGGCACCACCGGGAGAAGCCCGACTGGAAGAGGTTGGCTCCGACGAAGATCGTCAGCAGCGACCACCACGGACTGACGTAGTGCGACAGGGCAACGCTCGCCAGCACGATCGTGCCGGCCACGATGCGAATGATACGTTCGGTATACATGGGAACCTCCTGGCAAACCGAATCTTCCTTCCTATTCGAGATGCAAGGCTCGTGCCATGCGATCAAAGTCGCGCACCGGCGGGACGAAGCCGTTCACAGGAGGGGCGCAGCCGCGTTGTTTACGAACAATATACATATCTTCCATGCACAAGTTGCATGGCCATTGTCAACCCCGGATGGGAGGCCGGCATTTCCCCGCCGCGCAACAACCGTCAGTCGGTCCCGTTCCCGAAGAGCAGGCGGATCTCGGTGACGTTCCCCAACCCGTCGCGCACGAGGCCAACACGCTCGGGCGCCGGTTCCCACCGCCCGTCGCCGATGCGGACCAGGCAGCGGCCCGTCCCCGGTCGGATATGTCCACCGAACAGCGGCGGGCGCCCTTCCAGCGGGGGCCGGCCCGGCAGGAGCGGCTTCACCACCATCCATGCCGATATATTTCCCCATACATATTTCAGACCCGGACCTCCGGCGTGAACCGCGGGAATGATCTGGAACCCGCCGACATCGCCGCGTTTCGACGTTGAGACGCACAGCACGCCGGGGTGATTGGCACGGACTTCGCCTCGCCCGGCATACTGCGAACCGCCGAACCGCCCCGTTGCCCCCGCGGACTTCGCGACGGAGCCGACGCACCTCGCCGAGCCGTCCGAGTAAGCGGCGAAGACGAGCCCGCCGGGTCTGTTGACGAATCTCAGCTCTTTCAGGCAGGGGCTCGGCCGCATGGAAGGGATGACCAGGGTGTCCCCAATCCTCGGTTTGTATTCTTCGGGAATCCGGAACGACTCCCCATCGCGGATGACATGCACGGGGTTTCCCAGTCGGGGCGCATATTCGGGCCCGAACAGCAGGCTGCCGGCCGGAATGTCGGTGAAAATCGAGGTTCGGCTCGAGAAGTAGGATTTCACCTCTTCCGCCGTCATGCGGAGCAACTCGCGTGGCTGAATCGTGAAAAGAACCGCGTGCCGTGTTCCCTGCCGAACCTTGATATGAAGGGCATTGACGGCCGTCGCGGCCACGGCCCCCGAAGGCGCCCAGTCCGCGGCGGTGAAACCGTCGTCTCCGGTTTCCTGCGTGTAGCCGTCATCGGGGCGCACAACCCTTCCGATGCCCCTCCAACTCACGCCCCGATCGGTCGAAACGGCGATTTCCCCCCGTTCGCGGTTTTCGATTCTGACTCGGCATTCCTCGCTTTCCTCTCCAGCTGCGGCCGACGGGAGGGCAAGGACGAGCAGGAAAACCACTTCTGCGAGGAAAAGCCACGGGCGATTCAACATTCGTACGTTCATGCAGCGCATGGTCCTCCGGCTTCAGCTTGGGCAGGGCGGGGTGACAAGATAGGCTTCGACCGCGCGGGTCTTTCCCTTGATCGGGGGGAGTTTCAGCGGATGAATGGCGGCGGGGAAATCTGCCAGCAGGCGACGGGTCTCGGCTTCGATCACGATGCCTCCACCCGGGACCGTGCCGATGGCGCCGTCCGGATCGAGTTTCTGGGCGATGTCGCCAAGACGGGAGGCGAGATTCACGGTATCGCCGAGGATCGTGTGCTCGAGCCGCACCTCGGCCGTGCCGAGGATTCCCGACAGGACGCTTCCCGTCACGATGCCGATCCCGATCGAGGAACCGATCCGGCTCTCGAGCGCACGCATGGCCTCCCGCATGGCGAGAGCGGCAGAAACCGCCTTCCGGGCCGAATCACCGCTCCCGGGCCCGGCTTCGTGGAACACCGCCAGGATCTTGTCTCCGATAAACTTGTCGATTTCGCCGTCGTGGGCGCGGATGATGCCGGACATCGTCTCGAGACAGATATTGAGGCGCTCGACCAGGTCTTCGGGCGGAACGGCCGCCATCAGCGCCTTGAATCCGCTCAACCCCGCAAAGATGACGGTCACGTTGATCACCGTTCCGCGATCGGAGCCATCCACGTTCCCCCTGGATCTGGCCGTCATGCGGACCGACTCCGAGACGAACCGGCTCAGGAGGCGACCTTCCTCGACCCCGCGAGCCATCGCGTTGAACGAACCGGCCAGCAGCCCGAACTCGCCCTCGAACTCTCCGGAAAGCCGCGCCTTGAAATTCCCCGCCCGGATCTGGCGGGCGGCGGCCGAAAGATCGAGAACCGGTCTCAGGAAGGACTCGGAGGCATACCACGAGGCCCCAAAACACAGGACGACCAGCAGCAGAAGCAGAAGACGACCTCGCGCATTGGCTTCCAGTTCCCGGGCCAACTCCCGGCTGAACGGGGAGAAAGCGACGAACGCCGTCTGATCGCCCTCGGTTCGCGGCAGAACGCTCATGAGAATCGTGTCTCGCCCCTGTGGGATAAACCGTGAAAGCGTCGTCTGGGCCTGGAATGCCTGCATGGCTGGCTCGCTGAACACGGCGGGCGAAAGGCGAAAACAGGTCGAGAACGAAAGCGAACCGTCCTGCGTGGTCGGATTGGCGGTCCAGAAGGGCGCATCCGGGATGACGGCCGGAAGTGACCGGTGCACGGCCGAGACGCCCGGCAGATCGCCCGGGAGAAGCTCGCTGCGTGAGCGGTTCCAGGTCATGAGGGGCTGATACAATACCGACTGGTATGGAACCAGGGCAAGGAAGGAAAACCGCGGGACCCCCTGGTCGAAGAGGAACAAGCGCACCATCGTCGAGTTTTTCAGGTCTCTGGAGAGTGAAATCTGGGTGAAGAACCGCAGTCCCAGGTACTCATCGGCGAGGAGTTCGGTCGAAACGACGGAGGACATCGCCGTGCGAAGCTGGTCAGTGCTGGCCGAAACGATCATGTCCTCGAAGCTGCTTTTCGCTCCGGCATTCGCTCGGCCGGCGTTGAATCGCTGGAGAACACTCGCCGGGCCGTCAAACAGGAGTTTCCGCTGGAGGAGCGTCCCTTTCTTCGAATCCCAGGCAAAATTGCTCCCGAAGAAGTCGGCGCCTCCGATGATCGGGTCCTTGAGGACCACTCCCGCCGAGGCGAGATCCTTGTACAACTGCCATGCGAGGAGACTGGCGGAATCGACCACCCCCGTCTCGCCTCCGTCAGCGACCTTTGCCAGCGCTGCCCTGAATGCCGGCTCGTCCAGCCTGCCTTGGATCAGATTCAAAAAGCAGCCCAAATACACGGGAAGGGTTCGATCCAGATTCCGGGCCACCGCCTCCGTTTCATGAATCCGGTCTGACCGGAAGCGGAATGCCTGCTCGGAAAACGAACGTTCGAGGAACAGCATCCCCTGAAGCACGATGGGCAGGATCATCACCAGGAAGGCCCCGAGCATCTGCGCCTTCAGACCGATCCGCACAGGCCGTTTCCATATCCGGTCATTTATAAGAAAGAGAAACCAGGCCGCCAGAAACGCCCCGAAAAAGAGCAAGGTCCCGAACCTGATGAGGGCCGGAATCTTCGACTCCGGGGGACATGCCTGCATCAGAACGATGGTAATCGGGTTTTCCCCGAGGGACCGCCTGGCATGGGCCACCAGTCGTTCGTTCGCCGACGGCAGTTCGACGAGGCTCAACGGCGGTTTGTCGAGCAGGCTGCCGTAGGCGGGATTCCGGAGAAACTCCTGATCGATCCAGTCCGGATTTCGCGCACCATGGGCCGGAAGGATCGCGGCGCGGAGACCGCGACGGGCCATGTTCGCCACGAACGCCCTGTTTCCCCGCTCCTGCGTGATTTGATCGTCCGGTATCACGAAAAATGCGGCCGAGAGCGTCGCCACCGCGGGATCGTTCCATGACCGCCCGACGGCCCAGAGAAATTGGAAAGAACTACCACCCAGAGAAACCGAGGTCAGGTTCCCGAATCCCTGTCCGAAATGACGTTCGAGATCATTCCTGGATCCCACCGCCTGTTCATACCGATCCCAGGCATCCTGGAGCACGGCCCGGGGAAAGGGCGGGGATGACCTGGCCAAGGAGAACACCTTGTCCGAGACCAGCAGCAGCCAGCTCTGCAATAGATTCTCTGGAAGGGAATTCAGGTTCACGCCCGCCCCTCCCCGCACCTCTCTGAACATGTTCGGAAGCGCGCCATCGGATCGTCCGAACTTCGGCATGTCGATGCGGAAGCACCGGGCGCCTGCAATCGATGCAACGGCATTCGCCAGGAGACGGGGGTCGTCCGGCGGGTCGAGCTCCAAGGCCTGTTCCGCGCGGGCACGAAGATCGAGAGAGAGTTGGAAGCGCGGCTCCAGAGACGTTTCCGCCAGACTGAGCTCTTTGCGGAAATCTGCCTGCATCCGTGCCAGTCCGGTCACACGAGCCTGGCCGGAAATCGTGTCGAGGCCCCTGAGCGTCAATCCGAACGGGACGAGGATGGCGAGCAGCCCGAACGCCAGAACCGCCCCGGAACTGGCCTGGAAGGCAGGACCGCCGGCGGTTTCAGCGGCAAGCCTCGGTGCCGGCCGTTCCGTCCGCTCCGTCTGCTCCGGCAGTTGCGCCGGTGCCTCGCACGTCTTTTCCTGCCCTTCGGAGGAGGACAGTCTCTCCGTCACTTCCCAGGCATCGTCACAATCCGTGCCTTCCATCGGGATATATCCGAACCGTTCAGAGACTGCCTCGCGAACCGTACCGGAACAAACGATTTTCGTCGCCTTTCCGCATTTGGAAGAAGCCTCGAGGTCGGCGGCGTGCTTCATCGGGTCTCCGACCACGGAAAAATCCAGTCGGACGGCGGGGTCGCCCATGACGCCCGTCAGCAGGCTTCCCTGGTCGATGCCGATACCGATGCCGTAGGTGAACAAGCCCTGGGCGAGACGTTCTTCGTTGAATTTCCGGTGCGCGTCCATCATCTCCAGAGCGGATTCGACGGCCTTTCCGGCCGCGTCAAACCCCGGCGCGCAATAATATACGGCCTGGATTGCATCGCCGATGAACCGGTCGATGACTCCGCCATGCTTCTGAATCGCCCGCGTCATGATCTGCAAATGCCGGTTGATCAGCGAGAAAATCATCTCCGGCGGATGCGTCTCGGAAAGGGTTGTGAAACCGCGGATATCGGAAACCAGCGTCACCGCGTCCCGGCGGGTCGCCTGCGAAAGTCGCTCCGGTTCGTCTTTTCCGAGAGCATCGAGAACCTGTGGCGCGACGAACCGGCTGATCTTCTGCCGCTCCGCCAGCCAGCGGGTCATCATGTCGAGGGTCTTTCCCGCCTCCCCGATTTCGTCATGCCGATACTCGGAAACGCGAACCGTCAGATCGTCGTTCGAGATCCGCTCGAGCCCCTGCGCCATCTTCACGATCGGGTAGGCGATGCGCCCCGAAAGAATCCCGCTTCCGATGATCGCCAGAAGCAGGAGAAGGGCCAGGATGACCACCGACCTTCTCTTCTCGGCAGCAATCTCGTCCAGCATCGGCCGGATGGAGGTCGACGCGACGAACAGATGACCGGGCAGATTGCGACTGAACAGGAACGTCCGCCGCTCCTCGCCGCCCGACATCTTGATTCCATAACGCATTTTATTTATTTCATATATTATTTTTTCAACCGAGCCCGAAGAACCGGCATTCGCGACAACGACCGGCTTTTCCTCCATGCGGATCGCCCCGAACGTGACATTCCGCAACCGCTTGTGCAGGGATCCGATTTTCCGGACTAGATACGGGGCGTAGTGCGCCTCTTCCTCCCAGATGGCAACCAGCAGGCAGGGCTTGCCGGACTGCGGCGTGAAGCGGTTGTAATAGCGAAGGACCTTCTTCCGTCCCAGGTCGACTTCGTTGATGGCGTCGAACTCGCTGAAAGCCTTCTTCACCGCCTGGTTTGCGCCGGCGGTTTCCTCGAGGTTCGCCGCTCCGCTCATTTTCAATGTGTGAATAATGAAACGGAAATCCTCCTCGGAAATGGAGGCGGCCTTGCGATACACGACCTGATTGGCCGCGTTCAGAACCGCAATGGCCCTGGGCTCGCCGATGCGCGTTTCGAAGATTTCCCAGACACGGTCAAGAACGGCCTGGTTCGAGGCGGTTTCCAACTGGACAGCATCGATGTCCTTGCTCAGCATCGGGGACGACAGGATCGCCCGGCACGCCTGGAGCCAGGAGTTTCTCGTTTCCGTGAATCCGGTTTCGATCTCCCCGAGATACGAATCGAGATCGCCCTTCAGCGCCTCGAGCCGGTTCGATTCCAGGTCCGCGAACATGCGCTGCCCGGTGCTCCAGATCAGCGCGACCGGCAGCAGGGAAAGACCGAGAATCCAGAGCAGAAGCGTTGTTTTCACGCTTCCGGAATATCGTTTGCCGCTCGTCTTCCGGAAAAAAGCGGATACCCCCCACCCGACCAGGACCGTCGCGAACAGCCATCCGGGGACTCCCGTCTCGGGAACGACGGACGCCGGACGCCTGCCGATGAACATGCCGATGGAGCCGCTCAGCGGATGAAGCGCGCAGGCGTATCCCCACAGCGTCGACACTTCGAGAACCTTGTACATGTCTGAGCAGGGCATGCTGATGCTTCCGATCGGCCGGCCGTCCCGGGGAGGGCTGAACTCGATGCGCGAACTGATCCGGCGACAGAGCCGCCGCGCCGAAGGACTCAGGACCCGCGCGGGCGCCAGAATGGGCACCTTCTCCCTGTCCATCGGAGTTCTGATGGGAATGAACACGGGCATGACACGGGCGGTTCCGAAGTATCGACGATAGTTCCTGAGGGTCAGGAGCATCGCATCGCGATGGGCATGGAGAGAATTCGGGAAGAGAAACAGGAAGGAGACCCGCGGCCTCCCCTCAACAATCACATTTTCCCAGGCGGCAAGATAGAGTTTCTTTTCGAAAAGCACGGGAAAGCTCCTCCCGTGGAAAGACGCTTCCAGGATCCCCCGCGGCAGCCGGCCGCCGAACAGGCTGATCAACTGCGACGTCAGGACATTCTCCTGGAATTCGTTCGGGAGGTCGCAGGCCTGCAGGCCGAGATTTCGCAGCATCTTCGACAGCATGACCCGCCCCCTCGCCTCGAGACCTTTTCCGGTCAGGAGCGTCCCGGGTTCGGAGTCATCCGCGGAATGACGGAACGCATAGACCTTCGGCCGTCTCATCCCCTTCGGAAGGCAGCGCGGCAGTTCCTCGCCGAAAAATTGCCCCAATGCGGGAACTTCCCAGCGTTTTTTCCGCTCGAGCGCGACCCGCGTGCTCCGAACGGCCTCGGCGACCCAGAACCCGGGCTGCGCCATTTCCTCGAGCTGACGGGCGAGGATTCCCTTCTCTTCGACCCACTGTCTGCGAATGTCCGCGTTCTTCAGGCGCGCGGCGCTCTTCATGCCGCCGGAGAAAATCGCTAGCGGAAGGAGGAGAAGAAAGACAGGGAACAGAACGGAGACGGCCCGCAGGAGTTTGTTCATGCCGATTATTTCGTCTGGAAGCGCGTAATGCCGTCCCAGTCGGGAGGCGGGGGGTCTTTCAGATAGCGTCGTGTTTTCTCAAGAAGGATGCCGACGGAAAGATCGCCCGGATGCGGCGAAGCGAGCCCGGCGAGCATTCGTTCCGCCTCTGAGAACCGCCGGTTCAGATACTCTCCGAGAGCGCGCTCGTATATTTCGGCAAAATGCAGCATGGCATCGGAAACCGCTCCGGCGACGCCGAGAAGCTCGTATACACGGAGCGACTTCGCCTTGCCCTTGACGGCGACGATGTCGAGAAAACGCCAGGCGAATCCCTCGCCGGCCAGCTTCACGACGTTTTCTTCGGCCATGATCTGCGTTCCGTACGTTTTGTTCAGGCCTTCCAGACGACTGGCCAGGTTCACCTTGTCGCCGACGGCCGTGTAGAACATCCGCTCGGGCGATCCGAAATTTCCGACCATCACCGCTCCGGACGCCAGGCCGAACCGCGTATGCAGTTCGGGAAGGCCTTGAGCAAGGCTCCGGGTGTTGAACTCCAGGAGAAAGTCTCTGCAGGCGAGCACCGCCCGGACGGCGTTCGCGCACTGTTTCGCGTCGTCATGCGGCGTTCCCCAGAGGGCCATGATGGCATCGCCGATGAGCTTGTCGATCAGGCCCGAATGACACCTGATCCGGCCCATCATGTTCTCGTAGTAATTCGTGAGATGGGCCGACAGCGTGGTCGGGTCGAAACTCTCGGCGAGTGAGGTCGAATTGCGGATGTCGGTGAACAGGATCGTGATCTCGCGACTGCTGTATTCGAGCTTTGCCGCCGTTCCCGCTTCGAGCAGTTTCCTGACGAGAACGAGGGGCACGTACCGGGAAAACGAGTCGAGCGCCGCTTTCATGCGCTCGTGCGCCCTGGCCAGTTGATGCACCTCCAATATCGTGGAGTCTATAGAAGTCTTTTTCTCCAGCTCCAGCATGGTGATCAAACGGCTTTCCTCCGCAAGAAGACCGAGAGGGGTGGCATACCAGTATGACAGGTTCGCGGCCATCACCCAGCAGAAGATGAGCAGTCCGGCCGTGACGGCGATGATGATCGAGCTCTGTCGTCTGAATTCCTGGAACAGGTCCGCCTCCGGGATGACGATGCCGATCCACATCGGTTTTCCGTTCGGGATCGGAAACGGTCGCAGATGCAGGACGAACGGCTCGCCCGCGCCTGACACCCTGACCGTGCTTTTTTCGAGCCGCAGGTTTTTCCCTGCTTCGCTCAGGGCCGGTATTCCGAGCTCACCAAGGGTCGGAAGCCTCGTCGGAAATGAAGCAAAAAAAGCCCTGCGGCCATCCTGGGAAAGGAATCTCGGGCCGGCCGGCAGGCCGATGACGGTTCCCGTATCGGACAGGATAAACGTCAATCCGCCGGGGGAAGGCGCATGGAGGGCGGAAAAGTCCGAAATCCGTTCGAGCTCCACGTTGAACGTCATGAAAAAGACCGTTTTGTCAGGGCCCTCGAGGGAGCCGGACAGCGAAAGCCCCGGCGCGTTGGCGGTATGAAAAATATAGGGGGACGTCCAGGACGGCGAAGCCAGGGTTCCGGATGCGCAGGCGGACTGCTGAAGCGCGGCGTCGAGATACCATTGCCTGGTGCGGGGATCGTATTCCCGGGGTGCCAGCCATTCGCGCATCACCCGGCCGTTTCCGTCGAGAAGCATCATGGATTGCGATGCGTCCTGCCCGGACCGAATGCAGCGCACCACGAAGCCCTCGGGATCGATGCCGATGCGGAAACTCCGCCCCCCGGCATCACCTGTGGTGATCGACGTGATTTGTGGATGCGCCTTTTCGAAAGGCAGGAGCAGGGCGATGGAGCGGCTCGCATCGAGGGGCTGGAACATTCCCGACCGGGCCCACATCCGCGCCATCTCGAACCCGTCGATCGCGGGCTGAAAAAAGGCGCCAAGGTCGGCTTCCATGGCGGTTCCCGTCTTTTCGACGGAAACGGCCGCCAGGTTATCGGCCAGGCGATGATGCCCATATATCCAGCACCCAAGATATACGACGGTCACCAGCACCGCGATTCCCACGAGGTTGAATCTCAGGCTGGCCAGAATGGGAACATGCTTCTGCCGGAGCTGCCCGGACACCATCATCCGTATCCCTTCATCCGCATTTTCGGAAATCCCCTGCCATGATACCGTTTTCTTCGGCGGAATGCTGACCGCCGAGTTTCCTTTCGGGATGAGTCGCGGCTGGCTGATCGCCGAAAACGCTGCGTCACTTCCGGCATGGACTCGGCGACTCGGGATACGGTATATTCCGGAGCGCCTCGCGCACAAAAGCGGCACGGCACGCGACGCAAAAAATTTTCACCTCATCATTATATAGGAAAGGCTATGACAAACCCGAATTCCGATGTTGCTTCCCCCGGTTTTTTCCAGACCCTGATGAGCTTCGGCCGGGCGTTCTGGTGCTCGAACGTCATCGAACTGCTCGAGCGGTGGGCCTATTACGGCGTGCGCGGCGGCATCGCCGTCTACATGGTGGCCGCGGCCACCGTCGGCGGGCTCGAGTTCTCGCACCTGCAGAAAGCGAACATCTTCTTCTGGTGGGCGGCGTTCCAGTCCCTGCTTCCCACCGTCATCGGCGGCCACGCCGACCATTACGGCCACAAGCGGACCGTCGCGTTCGCCATCGCGATCTCGGTGGTCGGGTATGTCAGTATGGCGTTGGTGAGCGGCTACTGGCCGTTCTTCATCGCCTGCATGCTGGTCGCGACCGGCACGGCGGTGTTCAAACCGGGCATTCAGGGCATTCTCGCGAACTCCACCACCAAGGAGAACGCGACGCTCGGCTGGAGTTTCTTCTACATGATCGTGAACATCGGCGGCTTCACCGGCCCGCTCATCGCCGGGTATCTGCGCCTGATGAGCTGGAAATACGTGTTCATCACGAGCGCCTGCATCCACTCGCTGAACTTCATCACCCTGTTCTTCTTCGACGAACCCGACCGCGGCCACGTTGCCGTCGAGCACAACGACCGGAGTCTGGGGGAAAAGCTTTCCCGGATGTTCAAGGAGTTCTGGCAGGTGCTGTTCAGCTCGCTGAAGAACCTGTTCGATCCGCCGCTGATGATGTTCCTGGCCGTGTTTTCGGGCTTCTGGCTGATGTTCATGCAGCTGTTCGACCTGCTCCCCAACTTCATCACCGACTGGGTCGACACCTCGACCGCCGTCCTGTTCTTCGGGAACCTGTTCGGCAAAGAGTCCTGGATCACCCTCGGACAGGGCGGCCAGCAGATTCCCGCCGAGTGGCTCATCAACCTCGACGCCTTCGCCATCATCTTCCTCATGCTGCCCATCGGCTGGATCTTCGGAAGAATGCGCCCCGTGGCCGGCATGATCCTCGGCATCTTCATCGCGAGCGCCGGCCTCGTCGTCGCAGGGTATACGATGAACGTCTGGATCTGCGCTCTCGGCATCTTCGTGTTCGCGATCGGAGAGATGATCGCGAGTCCGCGCAAGAGCGAGTATCTGTCGATGCTCGCCCCGCCCGGCAAAAAGGGCCTGTATATGGGCTACGTGAACTTCCCGCAGGGCATCGGCTGGATGCTCGGAAGCAGCCTCGCGGGCCCGATCTACCAGTATTACGGCGACAAGACGACGCTGGCCCGGCAGTATCTCGTCGAGAACCTGAACATGGCGAAGGATACCGTCGCCCAGCTGCCTCTCGACCAGGTGCTCCCGACGCTGGGAAAGGCGCTGAATCACCAGAGCGTCCAGGAGACGACGCGGTTCCTCTTCTCGACTTACCATCCCGAGCGGATCTGGTTCGTCTTCGCGGCGGTCGGTATCTTCTCGATGCTCGGCATGCTGGCCTACGACATGGTGTTCGAGAAGAAGCGCCAGCAGCAGGCCGACGCGAATTCTGAACCCCCCGCCACCTGACGAACAGCACTCCAGATATACAGAACGTTTCACCGCCGAGGCACAGAGATCCGGAGGATTTCTGTGCCTCTGTGTTTCCGCGCCAGTCAGATTCGAATCCGATCACCGCTCTTGCACCGCAAGAGCGGGTTTCAAACCCGCCCCTACAGGCCATTGGGGGGTGAAGGGCACCGGGACATCCCCGGGGAAAATCACCTGTTTCCGGGATTTGTGTATGACCGACATGGGGGTTTCGTTTCGAGAACCGATCCGCTGATGGCGCAGATGGAATCGCTGGGACCGCGTTGACGGCGACGCATCCCTTTTCCGAAGCAAATTGGAACCGAGACGTTGTGCGTTGCAAAATTTTTCTTTGCAATTTTTCCTGAGCCGTGGTAGTATCTGGTCCAACACTCCAAGCCTTCCATGGGTTTCGAGGCGGCCGAGCCGAGTATGGAGAATTTTGCAGAACAAAATTTTTCTGCCGACCGGAGTCCGGACGGGACGGGGTGACTCAAAGCCTATCGGAAGGGGAATGACATGAGCAAGGTTTGCATCATCGGCGCCTACAACACCGAGTTCGGCGCCTTCGTGAAGAAAGACAAGATGTCCGGTCTGATGACCGACACCCGGACCTACTACGACCTGCTGATCGAAGCCGGCCGCGGCGCCATCAAGGACGCCGGCCTGCAGGCGAAGGACATCGACGCCATCTGGGTCGGCTCCTGCTCGCCCGGCTCGTTCCTGAACCAGGAACACGTGGCCCCCATCGCCGCGGAGATCGATCCGGCCATGCGTTTCAAGCCGATGAGCCGGTCGGAATGTGCCTGCGCCTCCTCGTCGATCGCGCTCTATAACGCTGTCTATGGAATCGAATCCGGACGGTTCCGCAACATCCTGGTCATCGGCGTGGAGAAGATGAACCTGCTCCCAACCCCCCAGATGACCCAGGTCCTGGCCGGCTGCTCGCACTGGCCGTCCGAAGGTTCGAGGGGCATGACCTTCCCCATGCTGTTCGCCGAGTATGCCAAGGGCTACCAGAAGAAATACGGCATCGCCGACGAGGAGCTGCAGAAGATGCTCGGAACCGTGGCGGCTCTCGGGTACAAGAACGGCGCCGAGAACCCCCTCGCCCATATCCGCACCGGCCCCGCCACCTATGAAGAGATCGTGAAGCAGAACGAGGTCGACCCGAAGGGCAAGTGCAAGAACATGATGATTGCCGCGCCCCTGCGACTGCACGACTGCTCGCTGGTCTCCGACGGCGCCGCCGCTCTGGTCATCACCGCCGAAGGCAACGTTCCCGACAAGAAGCGCGCGGTGCGCATCGCCGGCATCGGTCATTCCTGCGAGCGCCTGCCCGAGAACGTCCGTCCCAACATGTATGAACTGATGGCCGGCAAGGACGCGGCCGCCAAGGCCTACGCCGAAGCGGGCATCACCTCCGCCGACGTCGATATCGCCGAAGTCCATGACTGCTTCACCATCAACCAGATCCTGTCCACCGAGGCGCTGGGCTTCTCGGCCGACGGCAAGGCCGGGTACGACTACCTGGCCGGCCGCTTCACCCGTGACGATCCGAAGGTCGCCGTCAACCTATCCGGCGGTCTCAAGTCCAAGGGGCATCCGGTCGGCGCCACCGGGGCCTCCATGCACGCCCTGCTGTACAAGCAGATCATCGGCGAGCCCATCGGCGTGAAGGCCCGCAAGGCTGACATCGGCGTCGCCTTCAACGTGGGCGGCTCGGCCGTGACCAACTGCGTCACCGTCCTGAAGAAGTTCTGACGAAGCGGCGCGAACGGGAGACGATCATGAAGAAACTGTTCTACAACGACCTGGAGTTCGAGATCGAGAAGACCGGCCCCGCCTGGGAAATCCGGCGCGCGGGCGCGGTGGTCGCCACCGGCTTGTATGCGGGGCTTCCCGACGCCGAAGCCGAGGCGAAAGCCGTGGCGCTGGCGAAGACCATGTATCCGGTGGGTGTGAAGGTGATCGGCCCTGATGTGGCTCATCCCATCACTGTCGGGGACATCACGTATTATCCGCCCGACGTGGCGCATCCGAACTTCGTTTCCTGGGAAAAGGACAGCCCGTCCTTCCCCAAGCAGCTCTGAGCCTGCATTGCGGCAGGCCGGCATGACGAACGACAACGAATAGAGGAAAAGACGATGGAAATCAAAGGTAGCGTAGCTCTTGTAACGGGCGGCGGGAACGGCATCGGCGAAGCCGTCGCCAAGCATCTGGTGAAGAAGGGCGCCAAGGTCGCGATCGTCGACATGTCGCAGAAGGGCATCGACCGCGTCGTGTCCGAGATCAAGGCCATGGGCGGCGAGGCCATCGGCGTGCAGGCCAATGTGACGAGCGAAGCCGACACCGCCAGATTCATCAAGGCGGCGGTCGATGCCTTCGGGCAGCTCAACATCGTGGTCTCCTGCGCCGGCATCATCAAGGACAGCATGCTGCTGACCCTCGACAAGGAGACCGGTAAGGTGGCCCGGAAGATGGGCCTCGACCGGTGGCAGCCCGTGCTCGACGTCAACCTGACCGGCACGTTCCTCACCTTGCGCGACGGGGCCGAGGCCATGGTCAACGGCGGTTGGAAGGGCATTCTCGTGCCGATCTCATCGGTGAACAAGGTCGGCCAAATCGGCCAGCTCAACTACTCCTCGGCCAAGGTCGCCGACGCTCTCCTGCCGAAGATCATGATCGGCGAGTTTTTGCAGCGCGGCATCCGCAACATCCGCTGCGTCGGCGTGGCCCCGGGCTACACCGCCACCCCGATGGTCGCCGGCATGAACCAGGAAGCCCTCAAGGAGATCTGCGCCGACGTTCATCTCGGCCGCCTGATCGAGCCCGACGAGATCGCTTCCCTCATCTCCCACGCCATCGAGAACGAGGCCATCAACGCCACGACCCTCGAGATCACCGGCGGCCTCTGCTACAAGGGCGGCATCGCAAAATAAGCGTTTCCCTGCAGGGATCTCCCACGGCTCCCCGCCTCTTCACGAAGGAGGCGGGGAGTTTTCTTCATCGCATCCGAAGATGGGAATAGTTGCCCGAGACGGGGAAATGTAGGACAATATCTGAGATTGCGGCTTGGACACGTGCGGTTCGAAGGGAGGGCTTGAAACCAGCCCCTACAGCCGAATGCAAGATCTTCGGGTGTCCGACGATGAGAGTTGTTCGAAAAAAGGCAGAGGATTCCGCTCTCGGCTACCGACAGGGATCTGCGGGCGTAGACCTTGTTTCGTTTCTGTTATATATTTATCTATATTTGTTTTCTTCGTAAAAACGGAGAACCTTCTACCATTTCATGACTCACACACGGGTTTCACATGGTGCATCGGTCATTCTTCTGCTGATGACCGCCGCTTTCGCTTGCGCCTCCCTGATCACGGCGCCGGCGACATTTTCGCAGGAACAACCTCCGGGGCAGAAGAAGCGGGTTCTGTATGTAAACTCGTATCACCCCGGGTATACATGGTCCGACCAGATTCTCGAAGGCCTAGCCGGCAGACTCAAACCGGCTTTCGGCGAGCAGCTCGAACTGCAGGTCGAGTATCTCGACGGGAAACGGTACAGCCGCCAACTCGAAGGGGGTCTGGGCGACATCCTGCAGTCGTTGTTCAAGACGAAATACGCCGGCACCAGGATCGATCTGCTGCTCGTTTCCGACCAGGACGCCTACAACTTCATGCGGAAAGTGCGAAACGAGGTGTTTCCCGGCGTTCCCATGATTTTCGCCGGCGTCGAGGAGCCGGGAGAGCTTGCTTCGAACACGACCGGCATTCTCGCAAGCACCGACATCCGCGGAAACGTCGATCTGATCCTGCAGGTTCTGCCCTCCGTGAAGCGCCTGTTCGTTCTTTCGGACGATACGGTGACGGGCCGGATCAACCGGGATACTTTTCAACGCGTCACGGCCGACGTCGCCAGCCGCGTCGAGTTTGTCTTTCTCGGCACCAACCCCGACGACGCCCCGGAAACGCTCGTCCAATCGATGGCCAGCCTCGCCCCTCCATCGGATGCGGTCTTTTTTCTCGACTACTACTCGTCTCCCGCGGGGCCAGTCAATCCGGCCGTTTTCATCAGAGATTTGGCATCCGCATCGAAGGCGCCGCTGTTCAGCCATGTCGATCTTTTTATATATGACGGTATTATTGCCGGAAAAATGAACAGCGGACTTCTTCAGGGTCAGCAGATGGCCGACACCGCTGTCGCCATCCTGCGCGGCGCGTCCACGGCCCGCCTGCCCCTCCAGCAGGAAGTGTCGGTGCCGACCGCCGATTTTTCCGCTCTCGCACGATTTTCCATCGATGCCGCCAGGTTCCCGGAAGGCACCAGATTCCTGAATAAACCAACTTCTTTATTATCCTCCTACAAATGGCATATCCTGGCGACCCTGGGGTTCCTCGGCCTCCTGGCGGTTCTGACGGTCATTCTCGCGATCATGCTCAAGCGGCAACAGCGTCTGGAAGAGGAAGCAAGGCTCGCGGCGGCCCATTTCCAGACTCTTTTTCAGAATGTCCCGACCCCGGTCGCCTGTTACTCGTTTGCTTCGGGAAAAATCATCGGGGTGAACGACCGGCTGACGGCGGCGCTGGGGTACACCCTCGAAGATGTCCCCGACATCGAGACGTGGTGGAGCCTGGCGTATCCGGACCCGGAATATCGCCGGCAACGAATCAGATTCTGGCACGAAGAAATCGAAAAACACCGAAAGACCGGCGAGAAGATCCGGACGGCCGAGTATCGCATCACCTGCAAAAACGGTGCGGTGAAGACGATGTCTCTCTCCGCCGGGATCATCGAGGACTGGATGATCGTGAGCTTTTTCGACGTGACCGAGCGCAAAAAAGCCGAGGAGGAGCTGCGCACCAGCGAGGAAAACCTGCGGATCACGCTGAATTCCATCGGAGACGCCGTCATCGCCACCGACATGCAGGGCGTCATCACCCGGATGAACCCTGTCGCCGAGCGACTTACGGGCTGGCATATCGCTGAAGCGGCTGGCAGGAAGCTCGAAGACGTCTTCGTCATCGTGGCCGTGAGCGATCGAAAACCGGCGCAGAACCCGGTCGCGCAGGTCATCGAGACCGGGAAGGCCGCAACCTTGTCGGCTCACACCATTCTGCTTTCAAGAAGCGGCAAAGAGTACCGGATCGCAGACTCCGCCGCGCCCATCCTGGCCGATTCGGGGGACATCGTGGGGGTCATCCTCGTTTTCCACGATGTCACGGAAGAACTCGCGCTGCAGGAGCAGCTCGCCCAGAGCCAGAAGCTGGACGCGATCGGCCAGCTGGCGAGCGGTGTGGCGCATGATTTCAACAACATTCTCAGCGGCATGATCGGCGCCGCCGAACTGCTGAAAGTCCGTATTCCCGCCGGCGACGAGGCCTCCCGCAATTTTCTTTCCCTGATCCTCGAGTCGTCCCAGCGCGCGGCGGGCCTGGTCAGGCAGCTGATGACCTTCTCGACGAAACGGCAGATCGTATCGGCGGTCGTCGACGTTCACATCGCCATCGACGACACCATCGCCCTCCTGGAAAAAACCGTCGACAAGCGAATTTCCATATCCAGGACGTTCGGGGATTGCAAGGCAACGGTCATCGGGGACGGATCACTCATCAGAAGCGCATTGATCAATGTCGGCATCAACGCCGTTCATGCCATGCCCGAAGGCGGGAGCCTGACCTACACGACAAAGGCCGTGCAGATCGCCGGGCCTTTCGATGAAACAGGGGAATTCGAGCTGGCTCCGGGGCGTTTTCTCCAGATCGATGTGCGCGATACCGGCTGCGGTATTTCGCCAGAACATCTGAAACGGGTTTTCGAGCCTTTCTTCACCACCAAGGAACCCGGCAAGGGGACCGGCCTCGGGCTCCCGGTCGTCTATGGCACGATCCGCCAGCACAAGGGGGCGCTCCGCATCACCAGCCAGGTCGGGAAGGGGACCTGCGTGACCATTTTCCTGCCGCTGGTCGAATCCGCCGCCCCGCGCCGCTCAACGCGCCAGGAGCCGGTTCGCGGAACCGGAACCATCCTTCTCGTCGATGACGAGCCCATGATCCGCAATACGGGAAGCGCCATTTTGAAAAGTTTCGGATATCACGTTCTGATCGCTCCGAACGGGCACGAAGCCGTCAGGCTGTATCGAGAAAACAGCGATCGGATCGATCTCGTGATCCTCGACATGATCATGCCCGACATGATCGGCCGTGACTGTTTTTTCGAGTTGAAAAAAATCAGGCCGGACGTGAAAGTCCTGCTCGCATCAGGCTTTTCGCGAGAGGAAGATTTGCGCGAAATGAAAGAGCAGGGCCTGTCGGGATTCATTTCGAAGCCGTATCAGGGAGTCGAGCTCAGCCAGAAAGTCGCCGAGTTCATCCGGAAGTAAGGTTGCCGGCTTATCGGCCGGGATTGGGCACCACGTCGTATTCCTCGACCCAGCCGTTGGCGCCTTCGTCTATCCAGTGGATATCGGCATTCCGGACGAGCTTCGCGCCGGCGGGGGCCATCAGGTCGGGGTATTTCTCCTCGACGAGGCGGTTGCGGGGTTCGCCCCGGTTGCCCGGCACGCACAGCCAGTCGGTGTAGAGTTTCCTCGTGCCCAGCCTTTCGAGAACGTTCGCAAGCCAGGTTCCGTAGGTCTTCCCGCCGGACCAGTTTCGGGACCAGATGAACGGAACCCTGATGCCATGCGCAAGAAGCACCTTCGACACGATCGCCTCGTTTTCACAGAGGCACCAGATCAGCGTTTTTTCACGTTCAGAGTCCCAGGCGCGAAGCCTGTATTCAAAGCATTTCCCGCTGTGGGCGAAGTTGTCGTAGATCGCGTTCGGGGCTTCGAGCGACGGGAGCTCCCGGTATGAAACCACCTCGCAGGGCCCCTGCATGCCGCACTCGCGCGGCGACAGTTCGGCTCCCGAAGCGAACTCCTGGTAAAAATTGATATCCGTATGGAGGAACAGGTCGGGAGAGTCTTCGGATTCAGGAGCCGCCGGACTGCCGTCGCGACGCTCTTCCCACAGTTTCCTGCCCGAGCCGAAAAAGTCGATGTCGGTCAGGTCCGTCCCGGAGGACGGGTAGTAGCATATACATCGATATTTATTCAGCTCCCGCGCGAGGGCTTCCACACCCGTCATGACGGCAGGTTTCCTTCGAATATCGGGAAGACGAAATCCGCCGCGTTCAACTGCCGAGTTCCTTGCGGATCCAGCCTTCCACCTTTTCCGCGATGACCGGCTTGCCCATCGAGTAGATCTTCCTGTTGATGACCACGACCGGGGTCGTGATGATACCGAAACCGGCCGCCTCGGGAGTGCCGCTGGCGACCAGCTCGAGTTTGATCTCCTCGCCCGGAAATTTTCTCGTCGCCTCGCTGACGATGCGGGCCGTCTCCTCGCACATCGTACATCCCGCGGGGTTCTTGATCACCGTGATGTTTACCATGAAGCGTCTCCCGGTAAGATTTCCTGGCGCGACCCGCAGGATGCGGGAAGGGGGCCGGCGGCGCCCGGATGGCGCAGTTCAGACGGACCCGTCATTCGCGTTTCAGCAGCTCGACGATCTCATGGTATCCCCGGCCTTGTGCAAGGTCAATCGCCCTTCGGCCCTCCAGATCGCGCAATGCGGGATCGGCACCGAATTTCAACAGACAGCGCACGGCCTCCAGATGCCCCTGCTGAGCCGCGAGATGCAGAGGGGTCCAGCCATCCTTGTCAGGCAGATTCACGGCCGCTCCGGCATCGATGAACAAGCCGGTCATCTCGACGTGCCCGCGAAAGGCCGACCAGTGCAGGGGCGTCCAGCCGTCCCGCTCGAGGGCATGAACCGACGCCCCGGCTTCCAGGAACAGGCGGGCCATGGAGAGCTTTTCCTTCGCGGCCGCCCAGTGAAGCGGCGTGACGCCGTCGACGTTCGCCTTGCCCACCGAGGCACCCGCGGCCAGCAGGCGCCGGGCGATTCCCTCGTGCGTGGTCTTCGAAACATTGAGCAGGGGCGTCTGAACGCCGTCCGCATCGGCCCCGTCAGGGTCGGCTCCGGCGGCCAGCAGCTCGGCGACCTCTTCCTCGCGACCGTTGGAAACCGCCGCCAGCAACCGCTTGGTGGCGTCGTTCGGGGTCGTGGTATTCGTGTTCATTCACCGTCCCTCCAGGTCTTCGCATGATGCACTTTCAGGTCGTCCTTTCGCAATGGGGGAATGCGTTTTTCCCTGTGAAATCTCCGTGTCCCGGTATGTTCAAATCCGATCATCGGTCCGCCACAAGGGCGGTTTTCAAACCCGCCCCCACATACCGTCAGCCAATCTTGGTTCCTGAGGGCGGACGATGTATACTCGGAGGCGGTTTCGGGGAACTCCGACAGTCCGGCCGGAATCTATATAAGTGCATATATCTTGAAGATCCGGTCGGTCAGGAATTCTGACCGGTACAAGGCTAAGGAACAAATCAGCGACAGGAGGAATGGTGTGAAGAAGGACAACGTCAAGATCGCGATCTGGGGGTTCGGGGCCATGGGAAGCGGCATGGCCGAAGTGCTGCTGCGCAAGAAGGGGGTCGAGATCGTCGGTGTGTGCGACATCCACCCGAACCGCGCGGGCAAGAGCATGTTTGAAGTGCTCGGCGTTCCCCGTGGGGAACAGAAGGATGTGATCATCCAGAGCGATATCCACAAGGTCATCTCGAAGAAGTCGGCCGATCTCGTGCTGCTGGCGACGGACAGCTTCACCAGCAAGGCGTTCGACAAGATGAAGCTGATCGTCGAGCTGGGCATCAACGTCATCACCACCGCCGAAGAGATGGCATACCCGAAAGCGAAGGAACCCAAGCTGGCCGCCGAGCTGGACCGGCTGGCGAAGGCGAACGGCGTCAGCATTCTCGGCACGGGCATCAACCCCGGCCTGATCATGGACCTGCTCGTCGTGCTGATGACCGGCGCCTGCACCGACGTCGAGTTCGTCAAGGCCGAGCGCGTCAACAGCCTTTCCCCCTTCGGTCCGGCCGTCATGGAGGAGCAAGGCGTGGGCATCACGCTCGACGAGTTCGAGAAGCAGTCGAAGGCCGGCCACCTGGCGGGCCACGTCGGGTTCAACGAGTCGGTCAACATGATCTGCGACGCCATCGGCTGGAAGCTGGACAAGCCCGTCGAGCAGACCATGGCCCCGATCGTCTCCAAGGTGCTGCGCAAGACGAAATACGCAGAAGTGAAGCCCGGCAACGTCGCCGGCTGCACCATGAAGGGCTTCGGCTACGTGAACGGCAAGCTCGCCGTCGAGATGATCCACCCGCAGCAGATCGAGCCCGAGCTCGAAGGCACCGACACCGGCGACTACGTCGTCATCAAGGGCACCCCGAACGTCAACCTGGCGAACAAGCCCGAGATTCCCGGCGGCATCGGCACCATCGCGATGTGCATCAACATGATCCCGCAGGTCATCAACGCGAAGCCCGGCCTGCACACCATGCTCGACCTGCCGGTCCCGCGCGCCATCATGGGCGACATGCGCGAACAGATCCACGACTGATTCCCGATCGTCGTTGATGTCCGAACGGGGGCCGGAAACACATCGTTTCCGCCCCCGTTTTCCGTCGATCTGCCCGGACAGTGATTCTGGCGAAGGGAAAGAGGACCGTGTATTCCGTTATTCTGTGGCTCGTGATCCTGGTCGGCGCCCTCTTCGTCGGCCGGTCGGATTTCTGGAACGCGCACTTCCCGCCGTCGTGGCTTGAGCGGGGAACCGGTCTTCAGAAAAGAATCTACTACGGTCTCGTCGGCGCGTTCAAAGCGAGCGTCATGTTCGCCCTGATGACCTGGCTGATATTCTTCATGCCGGAATTCTGGAGTATAGTTCCATATATACTTACTTTCCCCGCCATCGGTTTCGTTCTTGGCTTCGCTCTCGGGGAAGCCGGCTCTTGATGCCCGGGAATAACCACCGGGCGCATCGAAATGTTTTGACAAGCGTTGGAAACGGCCTCTATAGTACGATCGATCAGAAACATCTGATCAGGGAGGATATATGAACAAACTGTTGGTTTTCTGTCTCGTGCTTTTCCTTTCGGCATCGGTCGTGTCGGCCCAGAGTGATCTCGACCCGGCGTATGCGAAAACGTTCGGGGGCGGCCTCGTTCTCGTCGCCCAGACAGGCTTTCCGGCAAAAGCGAAGTTCGATCCGGCCCAGTTCGACTACCGGGACGGCAAGTTTTACATCCCCGCCGGGCCGTCGGCCGAATTCAATGTCCGGACCCTTCTTCCCAAGGGAATGACGCTGGGCGCGGCCCTGGAAAAACTGAAAAAGGAACAGCCGGACAACTTGAAATATCACAAGTCCGATTCCTGCGTGTATAAGGTCTGGTCTTCCCACGAAGGCGGCCTGCCGAGAGAAAACATCACCTGGCCCGCCAGTCTGAAGGACGAGCCGACGTGGGCCTCCCCTCTCGAAGGCTTCACCAGCCTCGAGCCGGAGGTGTACGACTGGACCGCCCCCGGCGCCTCCTACGAAGGAGACTTCAAGAGCGCGTTCTGGTCGATCATGGCAAGCAGCAAACCCGGGGAAAAATTGTACGTCACCTTTCACGTCTGCTACGAATACGAGGTTCCGGGCGGTCAGGTTGAGAGCAAGTGGAACCCCGATCTGAAGAAGTTCGAAAATGTCGTTTCCAACGGCATGATCGGGTATGCCTATTCCGAACCGCTCGCCGCTTCGACGGTGGAGTTCAAGTAAGAAACCCCGGACAATCGCCGGACATTCCCGCGGACAGGATCCGCGGGAATGTTTTTTTTCGGGCGCTCGTTGTTTGGTCGGGAATGCGGGAAAACTGGCGGAGGATGTACAAAAAAACGGCAGTCTCCGGAAGGATGGGCGGCGAGAAGACAGATTCCATCGCATTTTCCCTGATGGCATGAAATCTGCTTCTTGTCGGGCAACTCAACAACGGAGGATGGACAATGTCGGTTTCCAGGAAACTCGTGGCAATGGTCGTCGTTTTTCTGATGGTTTTTGCGGTCTCGGCGTTCGCCGGATCGGTCAAGGATCTGTCGAAGCACCTGTGGACCTGGGCCGTCATGGAAGAACTCATGGATGAAGCCGCTCACGGCGGCATGCCGCCCGTGGGGCCGGTGGAAGCCGAAAACACCATGCTCCAGGCGCAGGCCGAGGTCAAGGCCATCGTCGCCGGCATCACGACCGAAGAAGAGATGCTCGCCGCCCGCAAGCTCGCCGACGAGTTCGTGCAGATGGGCGACCAGCAGGAACGCGTCGGCCGCGCCCTGCACCGCCTCCTCGACCAGCACGGAAACTTCCTCAAAGCACACGGGAACGACTGATACGCTCATTCTATTCACCTCCGAATGTTTCAAGATAACATTCGGGGGTGAATTTTCTTTCCAACACCTTGCGGCCTGACGGGGGCCGATACTACGATATGAACATGGAAGCGGGATTCAACGTGAAACTCGATTATGTGACGATCGATGCGCTGCGCATCCACCATCCGGCATGGTGTCTCCTTCGGTCCGACCATGCGCCGCTGGTGGTTCATTTTCTCCATCGGTCGTTCATCGAACCGAATGTCCGCACCAAGCCCGCCGCCGATCTCGCGGAAGCTCTCGAAGACGAGTTATACACCCTCCGTCAGCAGATCGGCCCGGAAACGTTTCCGCGACCGGCCCTGGAGTATCTCAACGAGTGGGCAAAGCCCGAGAAGGGCTGGCTTCGGAAGTTCTACGCCCAGTCATCGGATGAACCCCAGTTCGATCTGACGCCCGCCGCCGAAAAAGCCATCGCCTGGCTGCACTCGCTCATCGAGCGGCAGTTCGTCGGAACCGAGTCGCGCCTGCTCACGCTGTTCGAACTACTCCGGCAGATGGACGAGGGCAGCGAGGCAGATCCCGTCAAACGGGTCGCGGAATTGCGGAAACGCCGCGACGAGATCGATGCCGAGATCCGCCGGATCGAGGCCGGCGACGTGGCTCTTCTCGACGATACGGCGTTGAAAGACCGGTTCCAGCAGTTCGTCCAGACGTCGCGCGAACTGCTCGCCGATTTCCGCGAAGTGGAGCAGAACTTCCGCCGGCTCGATCGCGACGCGCGCGAGCGTATCACCCTCTGGGAAGGCGGCCGCGGCACGCTCCTCGAAGAGATCATGGGAAAGCGCGACGCGATTGCGGAATCAGACCAGGGGCGAAGCTTTCAGGCATTCTGGGCCTTCCTGCTCTCGGACAGCCGCCAGAAGGAGTTTTCCCGGCTTCTCGAAAGGGTCCTGCAGTTGCCCCCCGTCTCCGCGCTGAACCCCGACCCGCGCCTCCGCCGCATCCACTACGACTGGTTGGAGGCGGGCGAGCACGCGCAACGGATGGTGGCGCATCTTTCCCAGCAGCTCCGCCGCTTTCTCGACGACCGGACGCGACTGGAGCACCGCCGCATCATCAATTTACTACACAACATAGAAACAAAGGCGCTGACACTCCGTGCCGAGCCGCCGAAAGGGGATTTCATGGAGCTCGCCGAGCCCGCCGCCGACATCCGGCTCCCCATGGAGCGGCCCTTGTATGTGCCTACGGCAAAGCATGTCGTAACAGACCTCAGACTCGAGCAGGGGGATGCCGACCTCGATGCGGCCGTCCTGTATTCCCAGTTCGTGGTTGACCGCGAACAGCTTTCCGCGAACATCCGCCGCGAACTGCAGACGTCTCCCCACATCAGCCTGAGCGAGCTGGTCGAGAAGCATCCGCTTCGACGCGGGCTCGCGGAGCTCGTCACCTATTTGCAGCTTGGCAGTGATTCCTTCCGAATCACCGTCGACGATGAGAAGACCGAAACCATCTCCTGGCAGAACGCCGATTCCGACGCCCCCACCGTCACGAGGCGCGCAACATTGAAGCGCATCATTTTCACGAGATGAATATGGAACGACACCCCCCCTCCGCCCCTCCCGCCGCCGATCTGTCGACTCTGTGCATCACGCTGCTCAAGGGCATCGTCCATCGGGCCGAAGACGAGCGATTATGGCAGTCGTTGCTGATCCTTCAGAACGACGTGCGCGATTATCTGAGCATCCTTCGACTGGAACTCATTCTCGACGAGTCCGAGGGATATGCCTACCTGCGCAACCGTGTCGACGCCTCGGATGACACTGCCGGGAAGATCCCGCAGCTCGTCGCGCGCAGGCAACTCACCTTTCCCGTGAGCCTCCTGATCGCTCTTCTTCGGAAACGGCTCGTCGAGTTCGATTGCGGCGGAAGCGACACGCGCTTGGTCCTGTCCCGCGACGAAATCGTCGACATGATGCGCCTCTTCCTGCCCGAAACGAGCAACGAAACGCGGCTGATCGACCAGATCGACGCGCACATCAACAAGGTGATCGACCTCGGATTTCTGCGCCGGCTGAAGACCAGCAGCGGGCCCGATCATTTCGAGGTACAGCGCATCATCAAGGCGTTCGTAGACGCCCAGTGGCTGAACGAGTTCGACGCGCGTCTGGCCGCTTACCAGGCCCATCTCGGGCCTGTTTCCACGGGGGAAGACCATGCATGAGTCTCTGACACCTCGACTCGATTTCGCAGCCGATGATGCTCTCACGGGCTTCCGGCTGAAGAGGCTCGAAGTCTACAACTGGGGCACCTTCGACGGGAAGGTCTGGACCTTGGAGCTGAACGGCAGGAATTGCCTGCTCACCGGCGATATCGGCTCGGGAAAATCGACGCTTGTCGACGCCGTGACCACGCTTCTCGTGCCCGCGAATCGCGTCGCGTACAACAAGGCCGCCGGCGCCGACCTCCGGGAGCGTACCCTGCGCTCCTACGTGCTCGGATACTACAAGTCCGAGCGGAGCGAGACGAGCCTTTCGGCGAAACCGGTGAGTCTGCGCGACTCGAACGGGTATTCCGTCATTCTCGGCGTTTTCTATAACGAAGGATATAACAGCACCGTGACGCTGGCGCAGGTGTTCTGGCTGAAAGATCCCCAGGGCCAGCCGGCGCGATTCTACGTCGGCAGCGAGCGAGAGCTGTCGATCGCAGCCGATTTCTCCAATTTCGGCACCGATATTTCCCAGCTGAAGAAGCGCCTTCGCGGTCTCGGCGCGGAGATCGAGGAGAATTTTCCGAAATACGGGGCCTGGTTCCGGCGGCGATTCGGCATCGGCAACGAACAGGCTCTCGAGCTGTTCCATCAGACCGTTTCGATGAAATCCGTCGGCAATCTCACGGATTTCGTCCGACATCACATGCTGGAGGCGTTCGACGTGGAGTCGCGCATCAGCGGCCTGATACGGCATTTCGACGATCTCACCCAGGCTCACGAGGCCGTCCTGAAGGCGAAGCGCCAGACCGAACTGCTCGACCCGCTGATCGCAGACTGCGATCGACACGCGGCCCTCGCGGAAGAGATCGGCGAGCTGCGCCGGTGCCGCGATGCGCTGCGTTCCCATTTCGCCGGCCTGAAGGTGGGCCTGCTCGAGAAGCGTATCTCGGGACTGGCCGAGGAACTGGCGCGTTGCGAGGCCAGGGTGAAGCAGCTCGAACAACGCAGGGATGACCAGCGTCTTCGCGTCGACGATCTGAAGCGCGCCGTCGCCGAGAACGGGGGTGACCGGCTCGAGCGGCTGGCCGCGGAGATCAGGCGGCTGGAAGCCGATCTCGAAATGACGAAAAAACGGGCCGCCCGATATCGGGAGCTTGCGGAGCATGTCGGGGAACGTGCTGCCGAAGACGTCGACGCATTCACCGCACAACGGCGCCGTTTTGCCGACCTTCGGGAGAACTGCCGAAGCCGCTCGGCCGAGGTGCAGAACGAGCTGACAGAGACCCAGGTCGAGTTCAAGGAACTCAGGAAGGCGCACGACGACACGCGAAAAGAGATCGACAGCCTGAAGCGCCGCCGGAGCAACATCAGCGGACCCCAGATCGAGATTCGCGAAGCTGTCTGCAAGGCTCTCGACATTGCCGAGGATGAAATGCCCTTCGCGGGCGAGCTTCTCCAGGTGCGGGAGGAGGAAAGCGCCTGGGAAGGCGCCGCCGAACGAATTCTGCACGGTTTCGGGCTTTCGATGCTCGTTCCCGAGCATCTGTACAAGCGCGTGTCCGAGTGGGTGGACGGAAATCACCTCCGCGGGCGGCTCGTCTACTACCTCGTGCGAAAGGCAAAAGGGGCCCCCCTGCCGGAGCTTCATCCCGATTCGCTGGTCCGAAAGCTGTCGATCAAGCCGGATTCGCCCTTTTTCGACTGGCTGGAGCGCGAAACGGCCCATCGGTTCGACGTGGCCTGCTGCGATTCGCCGGAGCAGTTCCGACGCGAGCCCCGGGCCATCACCAGGGCCGGCCAGATCAAGGATCCGGGCGGACGACATGAAAAGGATGATCGGTTTTCCCTCTTCGACCGGAGCCGGTATGTGCTGGGCTGGACGAACACGGCCAAGATTGCCGCCCTCGAGGCACAAAATCGGCAAAGGGAAGAGAAGATGGCCGGAGTCGCCGCCCGGATCTCCCGGCTCCAGACCGAGCACAAGGGGTTGTCGAATTGCAGTGATGCGCTGGCCAAACTCGAGGAAATCACGGAATTTTCCTCGATCGATTGGCAATCGATTCTTATCGATATATCATCACGAACCGATGAGTTCAGGAAACTCGAAGCTGCCTCCGACCGGTTGAAACAGCTCAATGAAAGCCTCAAGGAGGCCATGGGCGAATTCTCGCTCGCCGAAACCGACCTGGAATCGGCCAGGGAGAAACGGACCAGGACCGATGAAAAAAAACGCACGGCAGAAGCCTTGCATGCCGAAACGAAGGCGCTGATGGCGAGCGAGCCCCCGCAGGCCGTTTCCCCGGACCGCCTGGAGGAAATCCGTCTGCAAGCCCACGGCGAACACGCGCTGACCGTCGAATCGTGCGCCGGAGCGGAGCAGGTCGTTCGCAGCTGGCTGCAGGACAGGATCGATGCCGAGGACCACCGGCTGAGCCGTCTTCGCGAAAAAATCACCAGGGCGATGGTGGCGTTCAACGACGAGTTCAAGCTCGAGACGGCGGAGTTCGACCCCTCGATCGAATCGGCCGCCGAGTATCGCACGCTTCTCGACCGACTGAAACGAGACGACCTGCCGCGGTTCGAGGCCCGGTTCAAGGAACTGCTGAACGTGAACACGATCAACGAGATCGCCAACTTCAACGCCCAGCTGGCCCGCGAACGCGAAACGATCAGGGAGCGGATCGCACGTATCAACGGTTCTCTCACGCAGATCGATTTCAATACCGATCGTTATATCGTCTTGGAATCACAGGATTCTCCCGATGCCGAAATCCGCGACTTCCGGAGCGAATTACGCGCCTGCACCGAAGGCGCGCTGACGGGGTCGGACGACGAGCAGTATTCGGAAGCCAAGTTCCTGCAGGTCAAGAAGATCCTCGACCGGTTCCGCGGCCGGGAGGGATTCGCGGAGCTGGACCGGCGGTGGAGAGAGCGGGTGACCGACGTCCGCAACTGGTTCGTGTTCTCGGCCAGCGAGCGGTGGCGCGAAAACGATGCCGAATACGAGCATTATTCTGATTCGGGCGGCAAATCCGGCGGCCAGAAGGAGAAGCTCGCTTACACGATCCTCGCGGCCAGCCTCGCCTACCAGTTCGGCCTGGAATACGGCGCGGTCCGTTCTCGCACGTTCCGTTTCGTCGTCATCGACGAGGCGTTCGCGCGCGGCTCGGACGAGTCGGCGCAATTCGGCTTGCGGCTGTTCGCGAAGCTCAACCTGCAAATCCTGATCATCACCCCGCTCCAGAAAATCCACGTGATCGAGCCCTTCGTGTCCAGCCTGGGGTTCGTCCACAACGAGCAGGGCCAGTGTTCCAAACTGCGCAACCTTTCCATCGAAGAGTATCGCGAGGAAAAATCGAGGCAGACCTCATGAGCTGGACCCGCCCGCGGGATATTCGGGATCGCGTCTTGAAATGGTGGGAAAGCGGCGAACTGCTCTCGGGGCTCGTCACCGGTGCGGAGACCTTTCCGAAGCGGCTGCCCCTGAAAGGGCCGACCTCGGCGGAAATGACAGACCGGTTCGACGAGGTCCGGAAGTGGATCTCGGAGCTGTCAGCCGTTCCTTTGGTCCGCATCGAAAAGCGGGAACTCGTTCATCGCGTATTCGGCGCGAACGCGATTCCGCGCGAAGCCTGGATCGACACCCTCGACGACGCGCTTTCGCTGATCGGGAAAAAAAGGGAAGCAGCGCGCTTTGCTTCACTGGTCGCCCTGACGAGGGAACGTCTGCCCTGTCTCGTCGGCTGGCTGAGCAGGCGGCCCATGCGTGCGCTCGAGGCGGCAGACGCATGGGCCCGTCTTCTTGACATCGTCGGCTGGATGCTGGCGCACCCTCGTCCTGGCATCTATCTGCGCCAACTCGATCTTCCGGGGGTTCACACCAAATTCATCGAGGCACATCGGGGGCTTCTGGCGGAGCTGTTCGATATCGCCCTCCCCCCGGAGGCAATCGACGTGGCATGCACCGGCATCGGCGGGTTCACAGCCCGGTATGGGTTTCGCAACAAGCCGGAGCGCATCCGGTTCCGCGTTCTCGACGAGCATCTCTCGCTTTTTTCAGGCAGTCGAACCCCCGACATCGCGCTGGACGCGGACAGTTTCGCGGCTCTTTCGCTGCCCCTGCAACGCGTCTTCATCACCGAAAACGAGACGAATTTTCTGGCATTTCCCCCGGTTCCTGGCGCCATCGTGGTTTTCGGGGCTGGCTACGGCTGGAGCGCCCTCTCGAAGGCACGCTGGCTGGAGCGCTGTCCACTCCATTACTGGGGCGACATCGACACGCACGGCTTCGCGATTCTCGACAGTCTGCGCAGTCATTTCGGCCACGCCGCATCGTTCCTCATGGACCGAGAAACCCTGATGGCCCACGAAAGCTGTTGGGGCGAGGAGAAAGAACAGCTCATTCGCGATCTGAGCCGACTGACCGGCCCTGAGCGGGCCTTATTCGACGAGTTACGCTACGACCGTATACGCCCCCGACTGCGTCTCGAACAGGAAATGATCGGCTTCACCCGCCTTGAAACCGCGTTGCAGTCCCTATGCCCGCACATGGTGCAAGCCAGACAAATTTCACTCGGCTCCACAAAGCCAAAATCATTCTGATCCAGGCCATTGCCCGAGTTTCAGGCCGGGAATACGCCGGAAATCACGAAGGTTGTGCGTGACGAGGGTGAAGCCGTGGGCGATGGCCGCGCTGCCGATCCAGAGATCCTGAGAACCGATGATGACGCATTTCGCGTCGAGGCCGGCTCTCTCCACCGCGTCTGCATGATATACATGAGGGCATGAACATACTCGAACCGATGATCAACATGTCTCGCGCGCGCATTCCGAAGGATCTGTTTCAACGACCGCGGTTCTTTCGACGACGCTCCGGCGATTTTCTGATCTTTCTCGTGCTGATCTTCGCCATCTTCATATCTTGGAGAAGCAGCGCAGCCTCTGACAACACCGTTCTGCTCCTGGAAGACCATGCGCGGCTCACGGCGGAGGTTCGGCAGATCGCGAAGACGGGAGTGCCGGGACCGGTCGCCTGCGTCGGCGAGGGGGCGTTTCCCGTCGTTCTCGGCAAGGCGAAGGGATACGATCAGCCGGTTGTCGCTGCGACACGGTTCGGGAACGGGCGCGTCGTCGCGTTCGGGCATGGCGGGATGCTGAACGACGAAGGATTGAAGCAGGGGGACACGAAGCGGTTCGTCGTCAACGCGGCTCAGTGGGCTGTCCGAGCGCCCGCTTCCGGGAAAGGCAAACCCGTCGCGGGGCTGATTTTTGCGCTCGATATCGCCAGGCCGCTGAAGGAAGCGGGATTCGAGGTGACGTTTCTCCGGTCCCCGGGCTGGAAGGACCAGCTCGAGGGAATCGACCTTCTCGTAGGCGACAATATCGCGGTCGACGAAGAGCACGAGAAAGCTCTTACAAGGTTCATCCGCGATGGAGGCGGATATCTGGCCACGGGTCTCGCCTGGGGCTGGATGCAGGTGTATCCCCGGCTCGACTATACCAAAGACTATTCTTTGAACCGCGTTCTCGCCCCGATGGGGATCGCGTTCGTCGACGGCTACATCGACGACATCCCCCCGCTGAAGGCCGGCGATATCGCGTGGCTGCGGCGCGGCCACGCGCTCGACGCCCTCGCGCTGCTCGAGTCGCAACGCGGCGCGGGGGACGACGCATCGGCGGAACAGGCGCTCGCCGTCGTTTCCAGCGCGTATCGCTGGCTGCCGCAGGGAGCGTCGCCGTTCCGCGACCGCGTGCATGCCCTCGTCGGGAAGGCGGCCCGGCCCGTCGTTCCGACCGAGACACAGCCGATCCGCAAGAATGAGCCGCTTCCCCGGCTCGCCCTGCTCGTGGATCAGTTCGATTCGCTTATGAATATATCCTCAGATATACGAGCGGCCGATTCGGCGGCGGATTATCCCGGCGCTCCGCCGGAAGATGCCCCACGTGTCACCCGCGAGATCGACGTCGATCTGTCCGTCCCCGGCTGGGCGAGCACGGGGCTGTGGGCGCTCGCCGGCAACGCGGTCGAGGTCACCCTCCCGGAATCGTGTTCCGGCGAGGGATTCCGCATCAGGATCGGGTGCCATACCGATGTTCTCTGGAACAATCCCGAGTGGAAGCGGCATCCCGAGATCGCCCGCAGTTTCCCAGCCGCGGCGGGCCTCAACCGGGTGGCGAACCCGCACGGCGGGCTTCTCTATATCGATGTCCCCCGTTCCCCGGACGGAACGAATCCAGGTCACGCGAAGATACGCGTCGGCGGAGGGGTCGTCGAGGCGCCGTTCTACGTTCTCGGGAAAACCGGCGCCGCCGAATGGAAGCGCCTGCGCGACGCCCCCGCACCCTGGGCCGAGCTCCAGTGCGACCGCATCATTCTCACCGTGCCTTCCGCGGAGATCCGGTCTCTCGACGATCCGAAGCCGCTCATGGAGTTCTGGCACAAGGCGCTCGGCTGGTATGTCGATCTCGGGACCCGGCCGCTCGACCGGCGCCCCCAGCGCATCGTGACGGACCGCCAGATCTCGAACGGCTGGCTTCACGGCGGATATCCGATCATGGGCAACATCGCAGTATCGTACAAACTGGTGAAGCTCGAGGGGTTGACGAACCCGGAGAAGGACGTCGAAGGGGCGTGGGGCTTCTGGCACGAACTGGGCCACAACCACCAGCGGCCCGAGTGGACCTTCGCCGGGGCAGGCGAAGTCACCTGCAATCTCTTCTCGCTGTTCGTCGAGGAAAAGATCCGGGGAATCCACCCCAAAGACCATCCCTGGATGTCGAGCCATCGGGAAAGCGTCCGCGCCTATCTTTCCCACCCCGATTTCGAAGTCTGGAAGAAGAGCCCGGGAATCGGCCTGTGCTTCTTCGCGAATCTGCAGGCCGCCTTCGGCTGGGAGCCGTTCAAGAAGATGTTCGCCGGGTATGCGGCGGCCCCCGATCACGAACTGCCGAAAACGGACGAGGCGAAACGCGACCAGTGGCTTGTCAGGCTGAGCCGCGCGACAGGAAAGAATCTCGCCCCGGAATTCGACAGGTGGGGCATCCCGGTGTCGGCAACCGCCCGGAAGGAGGTCGCGGGGCTTCCCTCCTGGCGGTCGCCGGACTGAATCGTCCTATTCCTGCACGGGAGCCGTTCCGGATGCCTGGACGGTTTCCGAAGCCTGTTTCGGAGGGGCGGGAATCGTGACGTCGATCTGATGCACCGTTCCGAACTCGTCGAGCTTCCCGTCGAAATCGGCGGGCTTTCCAAGCACGATGATCTTGAGCTTGTCGGGCTGGAGATACTGCTTTGCGACCCGCAGAATGTCAGCCTTTGTGACCTTTTCGATATTCCGCTTCGTGATCTCGAGGAAGTCCCGCGGATAGCCGAAGTATTCCAGCTCCACGAGCCGATCGATGATCTTGGACCTGCTGTCGAAATTGAACACGAACGAGTTGAGATACATATCTTTCGCTGTATTCAGCTCTTCGTCCGTGATTTCCGCGGTGCGCAGATCCTCGATTTCCCGAAACAGCGATCGGATCGCCTTCACCGTGTTTTCCGACTTGGTCGAGCAGCCGAAATAGCAGATGCCTTCGTGATCGTATCCGGAACCGAAGGCGCCGAAAACAGAGTAGGCAAGTCCCTGGTCTGATCTGATCCGTTTGAACAGCCTCGAACCAAACCCGCCGCCCAGTACGTTGTTCATGACCTCGAGCGCAAAATAGTCCGGGTTATTCATCAACCCGCCGAGATGACCGATCAGGATCACGCTCTGGTTCACGTCGTCCTTGGCGATCAGGTTCACCTTCGCGGCGGCGTATTCGTGAACCCCTGGAACCTTGTTCGGAGGCGTATCGCCCCTGGGAAGGCTGCCGAACGCGTCCGTGAGCTTTTTCTTCATCTCGTCGATCTTGAAATCGCCGATGACCGCGACCATCATTCGTTCGGGATGGAAATGTTTCGCGTGGAAAGCGATCATGTCGTCGCGGGTGATCGCATCGATCGTGGCGTATTCGGTGTGCCGAGCGTACGGGCTGTCGGGGCCGTAGACGACCTTGAAGAACTCCCGCACGGCGATCGGAAAAGGCTCGTCGTTCCGGCGGGAGATCTTCGAGCGGGCTTCGATCTTCTTCAGTTCGATCTTGTCTTCCGGAAACGCGGGATTTTTCAGAATATCGATAAGAATAGAAAGTGTCTTGTCCCACTGTTCGACGAGGCTCGAAGCATAGAAACCGCCGCTCGACGTGCCGCCGCTGACCCCGACGCCGGCCGCGAGCCGGTCCAGTTCGAGGTCGATATCGTCGCCGCTCCGGGTGGCCGTGCCGCCGATGCGCATGACGGACGTCGTGAGGGAGATGAGGCCGACCTTGTCGGCCGGCTCGTCACCGACGCTGAACCGCACCATGCCGTACAAGCTGACGGTCGGAAGCTCGTGGTCCTCGAGCAGATACAGAGTCAGACCGTTTTCCAGGACGGTCTGGTCCACCGCCGGAATCTGGAAACTGTTCAGCGGCGGGAAACGCAGTTCCTTGTAGGAAACCTGCGCCCGTACCATCGGCGGCGTCAGGCCGAGAAGGAAGAGGACGACGATCAGACTCGCATACACCCTGTTCATGTTCATTCCCTCCCGTCACTGTTTCGCTTCGGAGCCGGCCGCCGTCCTGATGAGGGCGACCGAACGGTTTCCCGGAACGAAATACGTCTTCGCGAGCTCCCGGATGTCCGCCGCGGTCACCGCCGGAAGCTTGTCCAGGCCGCGGCGGAACATCTCCCGCCAGTCGCCCGCGAGAATTTCATAGTATGCGATATTATATGCAATCTGATCGTTCGTGGCGAGACTGTTGACCAGACCCGATCGAGTCCGGATCTTCGCTTTCTCGAGTTCCTCCGGCGTGACCGGCTCGTTCCTGAGCTTCTCGATCTCCTCGAGGATGGCGGCTTCGCACTCTTCGGGCGTATGGCCCTGCGCGGGCAGAGCGTAGAAGGAGTAGAGATTCGGATATTTGCTGCCGGGATAGCCGCTCCAGGTTCCGATGCTGACGGCGATCTTCTTCTCCTTCACGAGCTTCCGGTAGAGCCTTGAGGAGCGGCCGCCGGAAACGATGTCGTTGAGCACGTCGAACTTCACGGTGGCTGCGTCGTTGAAGTCGGGCACATGGTAGCCGATCACGAGATACGGCTGGCTCTGGAGTTCGAGCGTGACCCGCCGCTCGCCCTTCTGCGGAGGCTCTTCCGTGACCACGGGGTCGGGCTTCGGCTGGAGCGGGAGGCGCCCGAAATACGTTTCGGCCCATGCTTTGCACTGCGCCGGATCGGCATCTCCGACGATGACCGCGGTCAAGTTCGACGCCGTGTAATGCTTCCTGAAAAACTGTTCGGCCTTTTCCCGGCTGACCGCCTTCAGGTCGGACATGTGGCCGATGCCCGGCTCGCCGTAGGGGTGCGCGAGGAAGGCGAGGTGGCCGAACTCCTCGAACAGCTTCCCGACCGGCCTGTTGTCGACATTCATCCGGCGTTCCTCCATGATGACGTCCTTTTCCGTGTAGAACTCGCGGAGGCAGGGGTTGAGAAACCGGTCCGATTCCATCGAAAACCACATTTCGAGCTTGTTCGACGGCAGGCTCGAGGTATATCCGGTGAAATCGGCACTCGTGAAGGCGTTCAGGCCGACGCCGCCGGCTTTCTCGATCGCCTCGGCGAACTCGTTGTTCACGACGAACTGCTTCGCGGCCGCCTTCGCCTCGTCGAGCTCCTTCCGAAGCGCCTCGAGAAACTTCGGATCGGCCCGGGTCCCCTTGATCTCTTCGGCGCGGAGCTTCGCGAAGGCCTGGTCTTCCTTCTTCATGCACTCGAGCTCTTTCGCGAGGTCCTTCGTGCCGATGGTGCTCGTTCCCTTGAACGCCATGTGTTCGAAGATGTGGGCGATGCCGGTGATGCCCTTGGTTTCGTTGACCGAGCCGACGTCGGCGAACGTCATCATCGAGACGACCGGCGCATCGTGCCGCTCGACGACGATGAATTTCATCCCGTTTGCGAGCGTGAAGCTGGCCACCCTCTTTTCGAACTCGGCAAGGTTCTGCGCCCACAGGGCTATCGAGCCCAGAAGCGAGAACACCACGAGAAGCGGAATCAAGCCGTTGCGGTGACGGACCATCGTGCGGGAGCCTCCTGATACGGTGATACGAACAAGTCTGCGATCATGCCCGACATCATACCAGAGATTTTTCGTCCCCTCCGATTCTTCGCAAGGCCTGGAACCATTGGACAGACCGTTCGCGGTTTTACTTTCGAGGTCGACATGAAGTAGTCTTGCATCCGTCAGAGGAGACACTCCCGGCGCACAACCGCCGATTTTCCCCGTAACGCAGCCAAGAATGAGGGATCATCATGAAGCTCAGTCTGTCCCATCTTTTGATCTTCGTCCCCGTCGCGTTCCTGATCCACTTCGTCCCGGCGCTAAGCAACCAGATTGCCCTGTTCGCCGCCTGCTGCCTTGGCATCATACCGCTGGCGAAAGTCATGGGTGACGCGACCGAGATCATCGCCGACAAGTCCGGACCGACCGTGGGGGGCCTGCTGAACGCGACGCTCGGCAACGCGGCGGAGCTCATCATCGGCCTCATCGCCCTTTCCAAGGGGTATACGGACATCGTCAAGGCATCGCTGACCGGCTCGATCATCGGCAACCTCCTGCTCGTCGTCGGTATTTCAATGGTCGCCGGCGGCATGAAATACAAGACACAGTCTTTCAGCAAAACACACACCAATGCGGCCGCCACGGCCCTGATCATGGCGGCGATCTCCCTGTTCCTCCCGACCGTGTATCACTACACGGCTGAGCACTCGCAGGCCGGCTGGAGCGAAGCGAACGGATTCAAGGTGTCGGTTGGTATATCTTTCATTATATTGATCACCTACGCGTCCCAGCTCCTGTTTTCCCTGAAAACCCACGTCACGCCGACGGGAATGCGAGAGGGAACGCCGAAAGAACAGCAAGTGGGCATCGCCGAGCATGCGTGGTCCTTCCGCCAGGCGCTCGGCATCCTGGGGGTTACGACAGTCATCATCGCCGTTCTCTCGGAATATATGGTGGGATCTATAGAAGCCGTGCGGGAAGGGCTGGGCCTCTCCGCGGTGTTCATCGGCGTCATCGTCGTGGCCATCGTCGGAAACGCCGCCGAGCATTCAACGGCCGTCCTGATGGCGCTCAAGAACAAGATGGACCTCTCGCTCGAGATCGCCATCGGATCGAGCATGCAGGTGGCCATGTTCATCGCCCCTCTGCTGGTGCTCTGTTCCTGGTATCTCGGCCATCCGATGTCGCTCGAATTCACCATCCCCGAAGTGTTCGCCGTCATGTCCACGGTCTGGATCACCGCCCACATCGTCAGCGACGGCGAATGCAACTGGGTCGAAGGGGCGCAACTGTTGTCGGTCTATTTCATCCTCGGCGTCCTGTTCTTCTACCTCCCCTGACCACCCTCACGTCCCCGGCATTCCCTTCCTTGGCGCAAAACCTGCCGAAAGGCTTCAATCCATTCGGCAGGCTCATGACAAAGATCAGGTTTTTCGGTCCGGGATCAGTCTCTTTCCTTACCGTTCTTGCGAGGTTTCGAGAGGACGGGTTTCACGCGCCAGATTTCGTCGGCGTATTGGCTGATGGTGCGGTCGGAAGAGAATTTTCCCATCTTCGCGACGTTCAGGATGGCCATCCGGGCCCATGTTTCCTGGTCGCGGTAGGTATCCTCGAGCCGCTGCTGACAGCGCACGTAGTCGTCGAAATCGGCGAGCACCATGAAGTAGTCGCCGCCAGAGAGCAGGGAATCCACGATCGGCTTGAACAGGTCTGGCTGTTCGGGGCAGAAGCTCCCCCCGGCGATCATGTCGATGACCTGTTTCAGCTCGGGGTTCCGCTCGTAATACTCGGAGGGTCTGTAACCTGAAGCTCGGAGCGCCTGCACGTCCTCGGCCTTGAGGCCAAACAGGAAGAAGTTTTCGGGGCCGACCTCCTCCATGATCTCGATGTTGGCGCCGTCGAGCGTGCCGATGGTCAGGGCGCCGTTCATCGAGAGCTTCATGCAGCCGGTGCCGGAGGCTTCCATGCCGGCGGTCGAGATTTGCTCGGAGACATCGGCGGCCGGGATGATGTGCTGGGCCAGGGAGACGGAGTAGTTTTCCAGGAACACGACCCTGAGCCGTTTTCCCACGTCGGGATCGTTGTTGACCACGTTCGCCACCGAATTGATGAGCTTGATGATCAGTTTGGCCATGCGGTATGCCGGCGCGGCCTTCGCCCCGAAGATGAAGGTGCGAGGCACCATGTCGCCCGCCCGGCCAGATTTGATGCGGTTGTAGAGGACGACGATGTGGAGCAGGTTCAGGAGCTGGCGTTTGTATTCGTGGAGCCGCTTGATCTGGCAGTCGTAGATCGAAGCCGGGTCGATCTCGATGCCGGTCAGCTTCTTCACGAGGGCAGCCAGGTCTTTCTTGTTGGCGGCCTTCACGTCGCGGAACTGTTTGACGAACGTCATGTTGTCAGCGAGCGGCGCCAGCTTCTTCAGTTCGTACAGGTCGGTCATGAACTTCCCGCCGATCCGGCTCCCGATCAGGTCGGCCAGGCGCGGGTTGCAGAGTTTGAGCCAGCGGCGCTGGGTGACGCCGTTGGTCTTGTTGTTGAACCGCTCCGGCCAGAGCCGGTAAAAGTCGTTGAAGGTCTTCGCCTTGAGGATATCGCTGTGCAGTTGGGCCACGCCGTTCACCGAGTGGCTGCCGACGATGGCCAGGTGAGCCATCCGGACGGACTTGACGGCGCCCTCTTCGATGATCGAGAGTTTCGCGGCCAGTTCCGGTTCGTTCGGAAACTTCGCCGCCACCTCGTCGAGGAACCGGCGGTTGATCTCGTAGATGATCTCGAGATGGCGCGGCAGGAGTTTCTCGAACATCTGGACGGGCCAGCGTTCGAGGGCTTCGGGCAGGATCGTGTGGTTTGTATAGCCGAAGGTATCGATGCAGACCTTGAACGCTTCTTCCCAGGTGAAATCGTTCTCGTCGACGAGCAGACGCATGAGCTCGGGGATGCCGAGCGCGGGATGCGTGTCGTTGAGCTGGATGGCGACCTTCGTCGGAAGGAGGCGCAGGTTGGTGTTCTTGATCCTGAAGCGGCGAATGATGTCCTTGAGCGTGGCGGAGACGAAGAAATACTCCTGCTTGAGTCGCAGCTCCTTGCCTGCCTGGCGCTCGTCGGCGGGGTAGAGCACCTTCGAGATGTTCTCGTCGAGGATCTTTTCCTGCACGGCGCTCATGTAATCGCCTTCGTTGAAATGCCTGAGCGAGAACTCGCCGGGCGTTCGCGCAGACCACAGGCGCATGGTGTTGACCGTGCGGTTGAGATACCCCGGAATCGGCGTGTCGTAAGCGACGGCGACGACCTGGTCTTCCGGCACCCACCGGCATGTGAGCCGGCCGCGCTCGTCGACATTCTTTTCGACGTGCCCGCCGAATCCGACGTTGTAGCTGAACTCGGGCCTGACGATTTCCCACGGGTTGCCGTATCTGAGCCAGTGATCCGGCTTTTCGACCTGGAAGCCGTCCTCGAACTTCTGCTCGAAGATGCCGTACTCGTATCTGATGCCGTATCCTTCGGCCGGCAGGCTCAGCGAGGCCATCGAGTCGAGAAAACAGGCTGCAAGCCGCCCCAGACCGCCGTTGCCGAGGCCTGCATCCGGCTCGAGCTCGCGCAGCTCCTCGAGGCTGTAGCCCAGCTCAGACAGGGCTTTTCCGGCTTCGCCCGCGATGCCGAGGTTCACGAGGCTGTTGCCGAGCGTCCGGCCCATCAGGTATTCGAGCGAGAGGTAATAGACGCGCTTCACGTTCTCCTCGTAATACGTGTTCATCGTGTCGTTCCACCGCTCCATCAGCCGATCGCGGATCGAGTACGCCAGGCACTGGTAGAGATCGTGTTTCGTGGCGATGTACCGGTTCTTGGCCTGCGAATACTCCAGGTGGTCCGCGAACGACTTCTGGAGCGACTGGACGTCGTTCTCGAGATACGTATCCTCCATCAGCTTCCAGAGCTTCTCGTGCTCGTCCCTCGGCCGTTCCTGCCGGGCCTCCGCCGCGCGCGGCGCCTTCGCTCTCTCGGTGGACTGGGACTTCTTTGCTGCCATCGGCCTCTCCTCCGTCAGATCGTATTTCGGACAATCTATTCAGGCCGCCGAGCGTCTTCGGCGGGCTTTCCCGATCTCACGCGCGGAACCGGCGTGTCCCGGAGCCGCTCATATTATATCTATTTATATATAAGTCGTCCGGCGGTTCTTTCCCGGAAGACATCCTCTCGCCGCTCGCACGTCGATTCGCCCGCAGAGCGCGCATTCCCGCACACCTTACCATGCCCGGACCGGATCCGGCAACAATGCGCGGCCGGCGACTCAGTCGGGGCTTTTCCCGCTTCTCAGACGTATTCCATTCCGAGCAGGGTAATATCGTCAGCGGGTTTCGCCGCTCCGGCGAAGTTCGCGAGGGCCGTCAGGATGGTATCGCCGATCTCGTCGACGGGATCGCCGGCGCTTTTCTTCAGAATTTGCTCGAGACGCTCGAGTCCGAACATGTTCCTCTCGGGATCGTGCAACTCCGTCACCCCGTCCGTGTAGAGAACCAGCTTGTCACCGTGGCAGAGCGTCTCTTCCAGCTCCAGGAACCTGGGCTCACCGATGCCGATGAGAGGCCCGCCCTTGTTGAGATGAATGAGATCGCCGTTTTTTCTCACGATGAGCGGATAGGGGTGCCCGGCGGTGCTGGATAGAACCCTGCCGTTCTTCAGATCGATGACGAGGTACGCGATGGTGAAGCAACTTTGAAACCGGTCGAACGGGAACAACTCGGAGAGCTTGCCCAGGACCGCTCCGGGCCGTGCGATATCCGCCTGCGGCGGACATCCCCCCGCAAGCAGTCCCGAAAGCGGCTGCATGGCCTGGGAAATGGCGAACGTGACCATCGCCGCCGGCAGGCCATGCCCTGCCACGTCCAGGATATAGGCCCCCACGTGGTCCCGGTCCAACAGGAAATAATTCAGCAGATCGCCGCCGACGGTCTCGGAGGGCCGGAACCGCCACCTGCATCGCAGGCGCTCGTCCTTCAGGTCCTGCTTCGGCAGGAGGTTTTCCTGGATGCGCGCCGCCGCCCTCAGATTGTTCTCCAGCAATTCGTTGCGCTGACGGAGCACGTCGCGCGCCTGCTTCAGAAGAAGGTGCGTCCGCACTCTTGCGAGAACGATCGGCGGATGCACGGGTTTCGCGATGAAATCGACCGCGCCGGCATCCAGTCCGGCGGTTTCATCCTCCACGAAATTCCTGGCGGTCAGGAAGATGACGGGGATGTCGGCCAGAGCGGGATCCGCCTTCAGCCGCCGGCAGACCTCGAATCCGTCCATCTCGGGCATCATGATGTCGAGAATGATCAGGTCGGGCCGCGGCCCGGTCGCAAGGATCTTCAGGGCTTTTTCCCCGCTGCCGGCGGCTTTGACCTGGTATGTATCCCTCAGAAGACCGTCCAGCATGATGATGTTGTCCGCGACGTCATCCACGATCAGGATGCACGGTTTTCTTTCTTCGGATTTTTTCATGTTGTTTCCTGTGATCCGGAACGAAGTTTCCCGTCAAGAACGCGGACCATGTCCAGACACGTTTCGAATTCGAGCTTCATGAGCGATTTTTCGAAGGCAGCAACCTCGGATTTCACCCCCAGGCTCATCAGCGCGGGCTTCAGTTCCTCGAAACACGTCATCGAGCGCATGTCGCTGGATTCGAGCAGCCCGGCCAGCATGGAAAGCCGCTCGAAAACGTCGTTTACGTCGACCGGCGGTCCTTCAGCGGTCGCTGCCCCGGGCTTCTCTCCCGTTTTCAGGGCCGACCGGATCCGTGCGAACAGGGAGGCCAGCAACTCGGAAAAACGCCCGATGGTTTCCTCGAGCCGGTCGTCAGGCAGGCCGTCGCGAAGGCCGCGCTCGACGTCGCCGGCCCGCAACGCCAGTTCGAATGCGCCGAGATTTCCGGCAATGCCTTTCGTCGCGTGTGCGATGTGCTGGGCGGAAAGACGGTCCCCCTTCGCCAGGGCTCTTCGTATGTCTGCGGCGGACGCTTCCTGCTCCTCGACGAATTTCGCGAGAAGATTTATATATAGATAGCTATTATTAGCCACCCGACGGAGGCCGCCAGCGACGTCGAGGCCGGGGATTCCCGAAACTTTCGAGAGAACTCCTTCCGCCGTGCCGGGACGGCCCGGCGCATCGGCAAGGGTCTGCCGTTCAATGGGCGTTCGGACTCCGCTTTCGTCTCCGGGGGAGGGGCGGTAATGGCGGGCGAGCGTCAACACGAGCAGCTCGGGATCGATCGGCTTGGAAAGGTGGTCGGTCATTCCGACCTCGAGACACCGCTCGCTTTCCGTGGTCATGGCGCTGGCGGTCATCGCGATGATGGGGAGGTTCGCGAACCGCGGATCCCGGCGGATCGTCTCCGTTGCCGTCAGACCGTCCATGACGGGCATCTGCAGGTCCATGAGGACCGCGTCGTACGGTCTGTCCGGGAGACTTCGGGAAACCATCTCCACGCCCGCCACCCCGTTTTCGGCCACATCGACGATCACGCCTTCGGAATCGAGCAGTTCGACGGCGATCTGCCGGTTCACCTCGTTGTCTTCCACGAGAAGAACGCGCATGCCCGGCAGACGCCCGCAAACGATTCCCGCCTCCGGTCCGCCCGGCTCCCCCGGCGCGGGAACCGTCGCAAACATCTGCGTGATGGAGGCATTCATCTGACGGGGCATGACGGGCTTGTGCAGTACCCCGTCAACCCAGCGTTTTCCGGAGTCACTGTCGGTCAACTCCTGGCCGAACCCGGTCACCAGCAGGATCTTCGGCGGCTGTTTCAGAGAAGACTCTGCCTTGATGATCCTGGCGGCTTCGAGCCCGTCCATGTGCGGCATTTTCCAATCCATGCAGATGAACGCGAACGGTTCGGACGCGTCGGCGGCCTTCACGGCCTCGACGGCTTCATGCCCGGACGAAGCGACCGTCACCCGGAAGTTGGACTCACCGAGCATTTCCGCGAGAACCGCCCGCGCCGCATCGCTGTCATCCGCGACGAGAACGCGACTACCGGCAATCGATGAGGGAACGACGATCGACACGCCATGCGGAGACTCCGCATCGAACCAGGCGGTGAACCGGAACGTGCTTCCCTGGCCGGGCGAGCTTTCCAGGCCGATCCTGCCCCCCATCAGTTCGACCATGCGCTTCGAAATCGCAAGGCCGAGCCCCGTTCCTCCGTATTTTCGGGTGATGGTGCCGTCGGCCTGGGTGAAATCATCGAACAGGCAGCCGATTTTGTCTTCGGGAATCCCGATGCCCGTGTCGCGCACGGAAAACCCGAGTTCGACCCTGTTCCCGCGTTGTTCCGTCAGCTCCACGGAGACGACGATCTCGCCTCGTTCGGTGAACTTGACCGCGTTTCCCACGAGGTTCGTGATGATCTGGCCCAGTCGCAGCGAGTCGCCGTGGAGAATCGAGGGAAGAGCCGGCGAAAGGCGGAACACGAGTTCCAGCCCCTTCTCGAAAGCTCTCGGGCTCGTCACCGTAGCGACGTGGTCAAGAACATCGCCGAGATCGAACGCGGATTTTTCGAGCACGAGCTTCCCGGCCTCGATTTTCGACAGGTCGAGAATGCCGTTCACGATGCCGAGAAGATTATAGCTTGCGGTATGTATTCTGCCGACATACTCGCGCTGTCTGGCGTCGAGGTCGGTCCGGAGAGCCAGGTAGGCCATGCCGATGATGGCGTTCATGGGCGTGCGGATTTCATGGGACATGTTCGCCAGAAAATCCGACTTCGCCTTGCTGGCGGAATTGGCGAGCACCTCGAGATGCTGTGCCTCCTCCAGGGCCCCCTGGAGGAGCGTGTTCGCCTCGATCAGTTCGTGCGTTCTCTTTTCGAGAATCCCCATCATTTCGGACAACTCGACGAGGGAAGGCCGGAATACCATCAGGAATTCGGCGAGAAGAACGGCCAACCCGAGAGCGAGGATGACGAACTCGAGGAATCGCATCGAGTCGACGCGCTCCTTGGCTTCCCGGTCGAACTGGAACGTGATCTTGTCCATCAGGCGAAGAAAATGCGGCTCGTTGGCGATGAGAGTTTCGACGGTCATGCGAAGCGTGCCGGAAGCTGCGGCATCGTTCGCTTTCAGCCGGGCGATCGCTCCGCTGAGAACCTGGACCATGGATGCATAGTACGGCGCGATTTCCGCGAACAGGCTCCGGATCTCCGTGGAAAGCGCCGGGACCGGAAGCCCGAGGCGCTCGTTTCCCCGCTGAAGGCCTTCGTGAGCGGCCGTCCAGTCCGCGAAGGAACTCGCCATCTCTTCCCGAAGCCTGTCGCGCTCCCCGGCAGGAAGCTCTCTCTCGAGCGCAAGGGCGCATTTGGTCAGGCGCTGGCTCAGCATTCGCTGCCTTCCCGACAGGTTGATCACCCGCGAATCACCCCGCGAATGGACGATGATCCGATTCATCAGGAGGGAAGACGACAGAATCGTCATTGCGATCAGGCTGAGCGCGACCGCGTAAATGACTTTCAGTCTCTGAAGCTTGCGTTGGTGCTGAGAAAGAATCTCCATTCGAAGGAATTTCACACCATCCTCCGGGAAAATGCAATCGATTCCCTCCCTTCCCAACTTTCTTTCCAAAATGGCGAAACTTTTTTCCCCGTTTCCTGTATCCTGTACATACGGTGATAACGTGCCGTCGTCCTTCGAACTTAACGAATCTGAGGGAATGGCAGATGAACAAGACGCATGTGGCGATCAGGAACATCCTCCTGTCGATGGTCATTGGAATCTGGGCCTTCGCGGCTCCGGCCTTTTCTGCCGAGGGAGCGGCGTCGACGTTCGGCGGCACCTCCGTCACGGTGACCGACGACATCTTCTCCGCGAGCGACGCGGCCCGGCTGAACGAACTGACCAAGTCCGTCGACGAGTTGACCTCGCTGCTCGACCAGCTGACGAAGATGATCGATCAGCTCGAGCAGGCCGCAGGCACCAGGACGCCGGGCGATTCCACGCCCACGCCGCCCACGGCGCCCACGACGTCCACGACGCCTGCGAGCGATTCCACGGCGCAGGCCGCGTCGTCCGGCGGCGGGACGTATACCGTCGTTCCCGGAGACAGTCTGTGGAAGATCGCCTCGCGCTATCTCGGCAACGGCGCCCGCTACTGGGACCTCGTCGAAGCGAACAAGGATAAATACCCGAGCCTCGCCAAGAATCCGAACCTGATCTACCCCGGATGGGAACTGACGATTCCCGGAACCAGCGGCAACCTCTCTTCTTCGGAAACCCGCTCCACGTCTTCGTCCTCATCAACCCCCTCCAACGCAAGTTCGTTCGTCGCCAACCCGAACGTCGCCGCGCCGGCCGCCGGGGCGAGGGGCGGAAGAGCCCTTTTGGCCTGGCTGGAACGCGCCGGACTGTCAGGCGAGAATCTCAGGATGGCCTGGGCGATCGGCATGGCCGAATCGGGAGGCAACCCGCGGGCCTTCAACGGCAACGCCAGCACCGGCGACAGGTCCTACGGTCTCTTCCAGATCAACATGCTCGGCAACCTCGGCCCCGCACGCCTGAGACAGTACAACCTGTCCTCGAACGAAGACCTGTTCGACCCGGAGACCAACATCCGCGTCATGCTCCAGATGAGCAACAACTGCACGAACTGGCAGCCATGGAGCGTCTACAAGCGCGGCTCCTACAGGTCGTTCTACAACACGTTCCCGCCGCAATGACGCACGGTTTATATATCGGAGAGAATACATGAAACAGGCTTTCGCTCTTCTGATCGTCTCGCTCTGTCTCGCGCTCAGCGGCGCCGCCTGGGCGGCCCCCGTTCGGATCACCGGCGATGTGTCCGCAGACATGCAGCACCTGACCCGGCAGGTTCCTCCGCCGAAGACCGACAACAAGGACGTCATCGCCGCCGAGATCGATATCCGCTACCCCGTCCTGGTTTCGACCGGGAAAGCCGACGCCGCCGTTCCCGATGCCATCAACAAGGCAATCCGTGAGCGCCTGCTGGCCATCGTCGGCGAAACGCCGGCCCCGTCCGTCGAGAAGATGGTCGACCAGTTCGCCGCCGATTACGCCGCATCGGTGCGCGAAACGCCGGAGATGCCCGGCGCCTGGTCGCTCAAATTCGATACCGAGATCCGTTACGCCGACGAGGATCTGCTCTCCCTCTGGACGCTCGATTCGGTGTTCACCGGCGGAGCGCACCCGAACTCGAACTTCATCTACATGGTGTTCTCGATGAAAACGGGCAAGCCCGTCGAGCTGTCCTCCCTGATCGCGAAAGACAAGGCTGCCGAGCTGACCGCGATCGCCGAGAGGCATTTCCGGCGAGTCCGGGAACTGAAGCCCGACGAGACCTACGAACAGGCCGGTTTCCAGTTCGAACGGAACACGTTCGCCCTCAACACGAACTTTCTCGTCTCGAAAGAGGGACTGGCGTTCTGTTTCAACCCGTATGAAATCGCCCCGTATGCCATGGGCGTCACCGAGCTGGTCATCCCCTGGAGCGACCTGAAAGACGTGATCGACCCCGACGGTCCCGCCGCGCGCTTCCTGACGGATACAAAGTAAAACACCGCCGAAACCGGCGAGCCCTCCGCCGCGAAGCGTGGCAGAGGGCTCGTGCTCATTCACCGAGTATCGGCACGCTGGCCGGTCATTTCACCTCGGGATAGATCGGCCTGATGTCCACCGGCACGTGGGTCAGGCGGGTGAGCGCCTCTTTCACCTCGGCCGTCGGGGCGCCGTATTTTTTGATCAGGGCATCGGCGGCGGCGTAGTCACCTTTCGTTTCTATATCAAGCAGAATTCGGGCGAGTTCCCGGAAATGGCCGCGGATGTCGGCGGCGTGGGCCACGAATTTTTTCGTCGCCGCGTCGTAGGAGATCGCCCCCTTCTTGGCGAGGAAGTTGAACTGGATCATGACGCCCGTGCCGTGCGCCTCCTCGAGGCCGAACCGGATCGTCCGGAACAGCCCGGCCAGGTAGGTGGGAAGCAGCGTCTTTTCGAGTTCCTTCGCGACCGCGCCCTTGTCGAGCAGATACAGGGTGTTCAGCATCGAAAGCGTGTCGGCCTTCGCTTCCTCGATCGCCGAGTATTTTTCCTTCAGGAACTTGCCCACCTCGTCGGTCTTGCCGCCGACCGTCACCATCGACGGCCCGAGGCTGTGCCCGATCTCGTGCTGGAGCACGGTCAGGAAAAACGCCTCGGCGGAGAGGTCCTTTACGTCGGTCTCCGAAAGCACTTCGGCGGCGATCGGACGCAGGATGCCCTCGAATTTGGCGGTCATGATGTTCTTGAGCAGGACCTGCTTGTTTCCCTTCGCCTGCCGCACGCGCTCGTCGTTCGGCAGGTTGAACGCCAGCGTCTGAACGCCCTGGCGGCAGTCGCCGCCGGTGCCGATCACATCCACCACCCGGATCGGCGATTCGTACCGGTCGCGGATCCATTTCGCGCCGGCCGGCATCGGAAGGTTCTCGTCGAGTTCTTTCAGGTAATTCTGGTAGACCTGGAGCTTCTTCGACTCTTCGGGGTTCACGACGGTGATGAACGCTTCAAACGCGGCCTTGTAGCCGAACATCCGGTCTTCATACACTTCGTAGGGGCCGATCGTCACGTCGATCGGACTGTCGGCGACATCCATCCAGTCGATGTCGGACTGGTAATAGTCGTTCGAGGCGAAGGCGTCGGCGCGGCTTCGCAGGAACTTCTTCAGGCTCTCGTTCCCGCACAGCACCGCCGCTTCGCGCAGCAACTCAGCCGCGGGTTCAAGCCACGTTTTATAGACCTCGGAATAGGGAACCGCGACGAGTTTGCCGCCCTTTCGGGCGATGACCGTGAAGTTGCTCTTGAACGCCTGTTCGTCGGCGGGGTGGTCTTTGATCCAGGTCTCCAGTTCTTCTCGCGTCATGTCCACTGGGTACAGGTTCGACGTTTTCGGTCTCGTCAGGGAGCCGATGAACGGCCTGTCGCCGTCGATGCGGTCGAACGGACCGGCCATGATCTCAAAATACGTGGCGAAGTTCGGATCCAGATCCTTCGCGTTCCGGATGGCGGCCCTGAACTCGTTGTTCAGGTGGTATGTCTGGTTGAAGAAGATCTCGTCGATCAGGGCGGCGGCCTCGATCAGTTTCGCGAGGGCCCTCTTCTCGTTTCGGGAAAGGAACGAGAGGTCGACCTTCATCTCCACGGGCGCCAGCCTGGCGACCCGTTCGCCGATATCTCCGCATCTGGAAGCGATGTCAATGGTCACGATCTCGTCCTTTCCTCGAGCGACAGCCGTCCCCTCCCTCCCCTCCGCACCCTCCTCGGCGGACACGGGGCATGCTCCGCCGCAGGCGAGCGTCGCGACGATCGCGAGTGCGGCTGCCGTATGTTTCATGCTCATCATTCCTGTTCCTTCCTTCCGCCCCGAGATGCGCCGCGGGCCGAATCCGACCCCGCGGCATGGCGGCACGGAGGGATTATACCAGCATCCTTCCCGCCGGCATACTGCCTATTTGCGGAATGTCAAAAGCGGAAGTCGCGCTTCCCGAGATGGATCGAGGCAAGATACTCCCCGGCGATGCGGCGAACCTTCTCCGCGGGAATGCGTTTGAGTTCCTCGGCAATGACCTTTTCTCCTTTGGCGCGGGTGTCCGGGGAAGCATAGTCCTCGAGATACTCCTTCAGCGTCATCAGGGCGTTCGGCTGGCAGCAGTTCGCGATGCTGCCCGATTTCGCCAGCCTCATGAACCGGTCGCCGGTGCGGCCCTCGCGATAGCAGGCGGTGCAGAAGCTCGGGATATAGCCCAGGGACAACAGCCAGTTCACGACCTCATCGAGCGGCCGGGTGTCGCTCACCTCGAACTGGGCGGAGTTCTCGGCCTCCGGTTCGGGGGCGGCGTATCCCCCGACGCTGGTCTTCGAGCCGCCGCTGAGCTGGGAAACGCCCAGGTCGAGCACCCGCTCCCGTGATGCGCGCGATTCTCGGGTCGAGACGATCAGGCCGGTGTAGGGAACGGCGATGCGCAGCATCGCGACGATCTTGGCGAACGTGTCGTCGTCGATCGCGTTGGAGAAGGCGTTCGGCGAGATGTCGTCGGCGGGGCAGATTCTCGGCACGCTGATGGTGTGCGGCCCGACGCCCTTGGCCGCCTCGAGGTGCTCGGCGTGCATGAGCAGCCCGACGAAGTCGTAGCGGTACAGGTTCAGCCCGAACAGGACACCGCAACCGACGTCGTCGATGCCGCCGTCCATCGCGCGGTCCATCGCCTCGGTATGCCATGCGTAGTCATGCTTGGGGCCGGTCGGATGGAGCTTCTCGTAGGTTTCCCGGTGGTAGGTCTCCTGGAACAGGATATACGTGCCGATGCCGGCGGCCTTCAGTTTCGCGTAGTTCTCGACGGTGGTCGCCGCGATGTTCACGTTCACGCGGCGGATGGCGCCATTCTTGTGCCTGATCCCGTAGATCGTTTTTATACTATCGAGTACATATTCGATGGGATTGTTGACGGGATCCTCGCCGGTTTCGAGCGCGAGGCGCTTGTGACCGATATCCTGGAGGGCGATCACCTCGTTTTTGATCTCTTCCTGGGTGAGTTTTTTCCGGGTGATGTGCCGGTTCGAGCAGTGATACGGTCAGTAGACGCAGCCGTTGACGCAGTAATTCGACAGGTAGAGCGGGGCGAACATGACGATGCGGTTGCCGTAGATCTTCTGCTTGATCTCGCGGGCCAGGGCGAACAGTTTCTCGTTCGCGTCGGGCAGGTCGCACTCGAGCAGGATGGCGGCATCGCGATGGGAGAGCCCCTTGCAGGCGCGCGCCTTCTCGATCAGGGCTTCGATCAGCGGGCGATTGCTCTTGTTCTTCGCCGCGAACTCCAGGGTCTCCCTTATTTCCGCATCATCGATGAACTCGGCGGCACGAAGCGATCGGGGATCGTACATGTTCTATTCTCCTCGCTTTTTCGAATAGACGGTCTTGACGCTGATGCCCTCCAGCAGGCCGAGTTTGCCGGAAAGCGCACTGATGATCGTATTGGGGGCGTCGATGACGACGCTGATGATCCCGATGTTCTGCTTGGCGTAGGGAATCCCCATGCGGCCGACGATGTACTGGCGACAATCATGTAAAATCTGATTGAGCCGGTCGGTGATCTCCGGGTTTTCGACGATGATGCCTATCAACGCGATCCTGTTTTCCACGTTCCACCCTTTCCTGGCGCCAGAACGGGAAAAGAGAAGCCGGAGCAACCCCGTCTTGGCATGAATGCTTCAGAACGTTGTCAGAGGCCATGCGCTCTTCGAACCCGGTCGAAACCTCGTTCTCAGAGAACTATGTTAATTATATCACAATCCTTCCCGAAAGAGAAGTTGGAAGCGGAGCACGCGCACCGCCCGCGGTCAGAGCATGGTTTTTCGGAGTTCTTCGTCGGTTTTCGGAGACAGCCAGGCCGGAGGAATGTCGAACACGGTTTTTGCGCCGACGGCTTTTCCCGAAGCGAGCCGATTGGCGGCCCGGGCGTAGGCGACGAGGACGTTCGCCGTGAATTCCGGGTTCGAGTCGAGTTTCAGGGAATACTCGATCAGGTGGTTCGTGCCGGATCCGGTGGTGCCCCGCCTGAGAACGAAGCCTCCGTGCGGCATGCGGCCGTGGTCGCGGTCAAGCTCCTCCTGGGTCACGAAATTCACGGTGGTATTATAATCTGAGAAATAATTCGGCATCGTCCTGATTTCCCGCTCGATGCGCGCCTTGTCCGCTCCGGGCTCGGCGACCACAAAGCAGTGTCTCGTATGGCTCTGGCGGGGGGTGAGGTCCGGGCTCCCGCCGCCCCGCACGGCTTCGAGAGCATCGGGAACGGGGATCGTGTATTGTTTCCCGTCCACGACACCCTCGATGCGCCTGATCGCGTCGGAGTGGCCCTGGCTGATACCCTCGCCCCAGAAGGTGTAATCCTTCCCTTCAGGCAGAATGCAGTTCGCATACAGTCGATTGAGAGAGAACATGCCGGGATCCCAGCCGACGGAAATGATCGCGACGTTGCTGCCGCTGCGCGCGGCCCTGTCGACGGCGGCGAAGTATTCGGGAATCTTGGCGTGAGTGTCGAAGCTGTCGACGGTGTTGAACAGGGCGGCACATGCCGGCCCCTGCTCCGGGAGGTCGGTCGCGCTTCCGCCGCACAGGATCAGCACGTCAATGGAACCCCGCATCCGTTCCATCATGTCGGCTCCGTAGACGTTCACGCCCGGAGTCGCAATCCTGAGGGTTTCGGGGGCCCGGCGCGTGAAGACGGCCGTGAGTTCCATGTCGGGGTTCTGCCGGATCGCGAACTCAACGCCTTTTCCGAGGTTGCCGTAGCCAAGAATTCCAATACGTGTCTTCTGCATCGAATGAATCTCCTTCCGGATACCGCGTCCGTGCCGATTGTTTCGTCTCGCAGTCCGTCCGGGATATTCCCCGGGAGGCTTGACCTGCGAGGGTTCTTTGTCTACAACAGAAGAAACACCTTTTGCAAACGGAGTCCGCCATGAAGATGTTCAGATCGTCCGGCACATGCCTGCTCTTCGCACTCCTCCTCGTTTTCAGCGTGAACGTGGGATTCGCGGAGAGTCAGGACTTCCCCCCCGTGCGTTCGGACGATCCCTATGCGAACACGAATTACCAAGGATACACGGATGAAGACGATTCCTGGTATCAAACCGATGACGAGGCATCATCCCCCGGCTCGCCTGAGACGGAACCGCCCCAGCCGCCTCCGCCCCCGCCCGTGGTTCCGCAGCCACCAATCCAGCTGGATCAGAAATCGGTCCTGATCGGTCGGCCACCATATCTGAGCCTTTCGGAAATGATGCACCACGTCAGCACGCTTTTCGCGTTTCTGAAAAAGGAGATGGGGGTGAAAGAGGTCCGCCTTGTGACGGGCCAGGACTACACCAGCGTTCTGGCCGCCCTCATCCGCGGTAAGATCGATTTTGCCTGGGTGGGCCCGATGGCGTACGTCATCGCCAACGAAAAGGGAGACCTGATGCCGATCGCGAAGGCACGACATCCGGGCGGCACGGCATATCGGGGCGTTTTCATTACCCTGAACAACGGTCGCGTTCTCGGTCTCGACGACATTCGCGGAAAAACCGTCGGTTTCGTCGATCCCGAATCCGCCAGCGGCTATCTGTATCCGCTGTATCTCCTGAAACGCCTCAAGATCGACCCGCACAAAGCATGCAAGGTTCTCTTCCTCAAGAGACACGACGCAATCCTCGGCGCGGTTCTCGACGGGAAAATCGACGTCGGGGTCTGCCTCGAGGCTACGTTGAAAACGATCGGCGACCCGAAGCAGCTCAACCGCATTCTTGTCCTGGGCAAGACCGACGAAGTTCCTTCCGACGTGCTCGTCTGCCGGAAAGACTGCCCCGTCAACCTGCGCGAGCGCTTTTTGGAAGCTCTGCTGAAATGCACCGCCTCGGGCGCCGCCGAGCCTCTGCGACAGACGTTCGCGCCCGCCAAAGATGCCGACTTCCAGTCGGTTCAGGACGTATGGAACGCCGTCCGCCCGATGATCCCCCGGCCCTGAGCATTCTATTCCTTTACGTATGTATCGCGGCCGCATCGACGACGAGAACACTCGGGCATTCTGCAATTCGTGAACGTATCGGTTTCTTTCCGCATGTGGTACAATGGATGTGGGGAGGATTTCGCCCCATTTCCCGGCAACCCGTTCCTTTTGGACGAATGCCCTCGCATTTCCCATACAGCCCGCCGGTCAGACTCCCATAGAACGCACACCGGAAAAGGGAAGGAGAACTCCTCTATGAAACGCGGTTTCACGCTGATCGAGTTGCTGGTCGTCATATCGATCCTGGCGATCCTGGCCAGCGCCGCACTGCCCTACGTTCAGTCCTACGTCGAAGAGGCGCGCATCGCCAAGGCCAAAACCGACCTCGAGGAAATCGCCCGCGCGCTGATGGTCTATGAAACCCGGGAAGGCCCGTACAATTCGGACAGCGTTTCGCTTCTTACCGGCCGATATCTGAACAAGGCGCCGATCGACCCGTGGGGCAAAACCTATGCCGTTTCGACGGAGTCAGGCACCGTTGTCTCCGGCGGTCCCGACAGGTCCGTGTCAAGCGCCGAAGACAATATCTATTTTTCCTATCTTCCTCCGCTGACGCTCGTCCAGGTGAAGTGGCTCGACAAGAATAACTCCGGCGCCGTCGATGCGCAGAACGTCAACGACGAGCTCCACCTCGTCTTCAGCCGAAAGATGTCGGCAACCGGCGCCTCAGATTTTTTCACCGGGGCCTGTCAGGCAACTCTCGACAAATGCTTCCAGATCTCGACCGGAACCGTCGATAACAAGAGCGATATTTCGGCCGTTGTCGAAGCGACCGCGGCGGACGTGAAAATCGTGGCTTCGAAGACGCTGATTCTCAAGGTCAAGAACAACTCCCGCGACCTGTTCCTGATCGGAAGCCACAAGATCACCGTCAAAGCCGGCCACAACACCCTCCAGGACCTCGCGAACCCCCCGAATTACTGCATTTCCTCCCAGCCGGTCACGATCCTTCCCCAGTAATCCCTGTTCCCCGGCATTCGTATTTACCGGGAGAAACCCTCACATGCTCGTGCAGGGCCCTCTGGGTATGGCGGGAGAAACGAGCATGCGTCTCATAGAGCGGGCGTCTAGTATCGCATTCAATATATAGTATATCCGCATCGGCGCGCCCCCTGTTCGCCCAGAGCCTGTCGAAGGGCGAGAGCACTCGTGCTTCGGCAGGCTCAGCACGAACGGCATCGAGCATGTAAGCGATCGTCGTGTTCCTTGTGTGAGACGAGGAGTCAGGGAACGGCGATCCGTCTTCACCCCCGCGCCGCCTTCCGGACCCCGACGAACCGGTCGAAGTCGGGAAAAATCGTGCAGAGAAGATCCCTGAGTTCGGGCTGCCGGTCGAGCGCATCGATGTTCTGCCGGCAGCGAAGCTCGGCCATGGGGAACTTCTTCGCCCACACGAACGCCGTCACCTCGTCGATGCACGTCTTGAGTTCGGCCGGTGCGATCGCTGCGGCACGCATCATGACGAGTTTCGCCTGTTCCAGGCGCTGAGCTTGTTCCTTGAATCTCGAAGGCATTCGAATCCTCCCGGCGATCGCCGCCCAGCCTCGGGCTCGGATGTTTCCGGCGTTTCGGACGTTTTCACGGACAGGGATCAACGTTCGGCTTGATATATTCCAAAAACTCTTTCAACGAGAGCGTTTCCCTGCCGTCACCCGCGAGCGGAACGGGCTTCCCGTTGAAGAATGTTTTCACGGTGCAGTTCGCTCCGTCGCGATACAGTTCGAAATCGACGTGGGAGGCGTAGGCGGGATTGTTTGCGAGCGGCTTACCAAGGGCGCTCATGAGACCGAGAATCGAATCGTCGTGACCTATATATAATAAGCATTGATATTTTTGTTTTCCCTCCGAGGCGGCGCGCATATCGGCATCAAGTTTCGTCAGGAATCCCGACGCCATGTGCCGCGCCACCTCTTTCGGAACGAACCGGATCGCACAGGCGCTCATTTTTTCCCTGACGATCTTTTCCGTGTCGGCTTTCGTCAGCCCCTTCGGCATGGGAACGCCATGAACCGACATGCAGTAGACGTGGTCGGCCGGGATGAGAAACTCCTCCAGGTTTCGGATCTCGACGCCGAGAATCCTGCTCCAGCGTTTGAAGTCAGCCTCGAGTTCCTTTTCTTTCCTGATCCATTCGGGCTGGGTGAATCCGTGTTTGACGATGAGTTGATGCACCTTTTCCGCGTCCTCGTGCTCGGGATTGATGATGTTTTTGGCACCCCGTGGAATCGTCATGACCGGCACGGGCTGGCGCAGGTTCGGAAGGGCGCGGAACCCGTTCCCCAGACGCGGTCCCGTCCCGTCCGGATACAGGCCGGCGAGGAACGACTGGGCGCTCATGACCGTCCTGTTCGCGCTCGTCGACAGGACATACAGGGAATTCGGCCTGTAGGTCGGCGGAAGCAGTTTGAACGTGTCGACGTAACGCTCTCTGAATCGTTTTCCGAGCTGATATTCCTGGTTCATGCCCTCGGGGGTCAACTCCCCGATGCCGTCAGGCCACTCATAAGTGACGGTCGTGCTGTTCATGGCAGCATAGGGCGCACGATCGCCGTGCCTGATGAGGCTGACGGCGAATATCAGACGGTTTTCCGCCGCGGCAGCGGAGACGACCAGCAGAACGGCAAACAGCGCCCAGAACGAATACTTCCTGAATTTCACGATGCACCTCTCGGCTTCTGAGTTGTTTCGATGTTTTTTTCGAAACCGGCAATAGATCGCCCCACGGTGAACGTCGCGATTCTACCACGTATTTTTCCCCGTCACGCATCGTCCGCCGACATTGGATGATATGCGCCAGCGTCGGAGCGTTTCCCGAAACGCCCTTGAAGACGCCGTGACGGACGCGAGGCGCGAACCCCAGAAATTGCCCCAGTGTGGCATGTTTCCGGAGGGTGTATAATAGCCGGAGAGAGTTACAGGAGGAGGATCCATGAGTGAGAAGATCGAGGGCACATCCCTTCAGAACGCTGCAACGCTTCTTTCGTCGCTGGATGCGGGGAAACCGACAGGGAAGAAGGCCCCCGCGAGCCTGTCGGCGCTTCTGAGCGGCCTGAATGCCGATCAGTTGCAGCTGTCTGACGATTCACGCAGGAAGCTCCAATGGGCGAAATCCCAGTTCGAGTTGAGCTACCAGGTCATCAGGTCGCTCAACACCGCCGAGGGCGCGGTCACGTCGCAGGAAACGTTTTCGATCAAGGGAAGTTACGAGTTTCTTCAAAAGGTCTCCGGCCGCGAGATCGGCCCCGATCCCGAAAACCGGAGTGAAACCGGGGAAGCGAAGGAACCGGCGGAACAGGCGGAGAAAGACGCCCTCACCCAGCTTCAGGAGTATTTTTCCCCCGAGCGAACCGCAGAGCGTATTCTGGACGTGGCCCTCAGTTTTTTCGGGCTCAGCAGCATGGGCCAGGCAGAAGGGAACGTCGAATCCGGTCGCAGGAAGTTCGCCGATTTTATAGGGAGCGCCATTGAAGCGGGGTTCGCCCAGGCCAGAGGCATTCTCGGGAACCTGCCGGAGGAGATCGAAGCCGGCATCGGCCGGACCCACTCACTGGTTTTTTCCGGGCTCGAGGAGTTCGTGACCAACGGCATCGCTCCCGAGAAACTCGCGGCAGGCGGCGTCATGGAAAAAATCGTCGCCTACCGTCAGGAGATGTCCCTTCAAGTCGGATCGCTCAGACGCGCCGGCTCCGGAAATACCGTCAACTATACCGCGAGCGGCGATCTGAAACCCTCGTCGCCCGACTCACCCACGATCTCCACCAAGGGCTGACCCTGCGATTCGGAGCGTCGGAGAGACGCTCCGGAAGAAATTCCGCCTCTACGGGAGGATTGTATGCCGTCACGTATTCTTCTGATCGCCCTGCTCGCAACGACATTCTGCCTCGACGTGTCCGCCATGGCTCAGGCAGTTTCGCCGGCAACCCCGGCATCCGACACGCTCGTGACGTCGGCCGGCAGTCTCGACATCACCTTCGTCGGCCACGGCACCCTGATGCTTCGTTTTGCCGGAAAAACGATACATATCGATCCTTATAGTTCTCTCGCGGACTACTCCACACTGCCCAAGGCCGATCTCATCCTCGTCACGCACGGTCACGCCGACCATCTCGACGCGAAGGCGATCTCGGCAATCCGGACCCCCATGACGGCCATCATCTGCCCGAAAGCCTGCGTCGCCGAGCTGCCCGGCGGCACCGTCATGAACAACGGCGACACAAACACCGACCACGGGTTCACGATCGAGGCCGTCCCCGCCTACAACGTCGTCCATGCGCGCGACAACGGCCGCCCCTTCCATCCGAAGGGCGAGGGAAACGGCTACGTCCTGACCTTCGGCGAAACCCGGGTCTACGTGGCCGGGGACACCGAAAACACGCCTGAGATGAAGGCGTTGAAAAAGATCGACGTCGCATTCCTGCCCATGAACCTGCCGTATACCATGACGCCGGAGATGGTCGCCGATGCGGCCCGCTCCTTCAAACCGCGGATTCTCTATCCCTACCATTACGGCGACACCGACCCCGCCCGGCTGACGGCTCTGCTCGCGGACATGCCCGAAATCGAGGTCCGCATCAGGTCGATGAGGTAATGAGGGATACCTCGTCGCCGATGGGGGATATCTGGGGAGGCCTGGCGGCGATGCTGGTCGCCCTCCCGTCGTCGATCGCCTTCGGGGTGCTGGTCTACTCTGCGTTCGGCCCGTCGTTCGTGGCCCAGGGGGCAATGATCGGCATCCTCGGGGCAGCCGCCGTCGGCATCGTCGCGCCGTTCGTCGGCCGGAACGGGCCGCTGATTTCCGCTCCCTGCGCGCCCGCCGCCGCCGTTCTTGCCGCCGTGACGGCCGAGCTTCTCTCGGGCACCAACGGCCATCAGCTTTCGCCTGAGGCGATCGCCGCCGTTCTCGGCCTGGTCGTGCTCGCGTCGGGCTTGCTGCAGATCTTTTACGGGCTGGCCGGATGCGGCCGGCTGATCAAGTTCATTCCGTATCCCGTGGTGACCGGCTACCTGTCCGGCGTCGGCCTCCTGATCATCCTCGGCCAGCTCTCCAGGCTCTTCGGACTTCCCGAGGGAACCGCCCTGCGGGACGGGTTGCTCGCCCCCGATCTTTGGAAGTGGCCCGGACTGGCGGTCGGCATCACCTCGATGATCTTCATGGTCGTCGCCCCTCGCCTCACGAAACATGTCCCGGCGCCGGTCATGGGCCTGGCCGCAGGCGTGATCGCCTATTTCGGCATCGCCATCCTCAATCCATCGCTCCTCCGCCTCGACGGGAACGCGCTGATCATCGGGCAGATCCAGGCCTCGGGATCGTTCTTCGAGGCGGTCGCCGGCCGCGCAGGCTCGTTGTTTTCCCTCGACGTCGGGCTTCTCCGGCTTGTTCTCGTGCCGTCCCTGACGCTCTCCATCCTGTTGTCGATCGACACGCTCAAGACCTGCGTCGTTCTCGACACCCTGACCCGGAACCGCCACGACTCCGACCGGGAGCTCATCGCCCAGGGCGCCGGCAACGTCACAGCCTTTCTGGCCGGCGGCATGGCGGGAGCGGGAACCATGGGCCCGACGTTGGTCAACCTCTCCAGCGGCGGCCAGTCCTGGCGGTCGGCCGTCTTCGAAGGCTTCGCCGTGGTGTTCGCCCTGCTGGCGCTGTCGAAGCTGATCGCCTGGGTCCCCGTCGGAGCACTCGCCGGCATTCTTCTGGTCGTGGCATGGAGAATGATAGATAAAAGTATATTTCATCTCCTGGCCACTCCGGCCGGCCGCCAGGATTTCGCCGTCATCGCCGCCGTCGTCGTCACCGCTCTGACCGTCGATTTGATCGCGGCCTCCGGCGTCGGAATAGGACTCTCGATCCTGCTCTTCATCCGCGACCAGATCAAGGGAAACGTGATCCGCCGGAAACTGTATCTCAACGAGGTCTCCTCGAAGACCCGACGGCCGGCCCTGGAGCGTGAACTGCTCCAGAAGCACGGAGGCCAGGGCATCTTCTGCCAACTGCAGGGGAATCTGTTCTTCGGCACCACGGACCAGCTGTATTCCCAGCTCGAGCCCGACCTGCGCACGCGGCGTTACCTCCTCCTGGACATGCGTCACGTCCTGTCGATGGACTACACCGCCGCCCATCTCCTCCAACTGATGGATGGCCGGCTGAGGGAGCGCGACGGCCGCCTGCTGTTCAGCGGGATGCCTTCCGGCCTGCACAACCAGCGGAACTTCGAGGAATACCTCGGCCAGCTGGGCGTCATCCAGCAGTCCGACGGAATCACGGTATTTGAAACCCGCAACGACGCCCTCGCCTGGATCGAATCGCGCCTGCTCGAAGACTGCGGAGTGAGGCCGCAGACGGAGGAAAGTCCGCTCCCCGTCGAACATTTCGATCTCTTCAGGGAATTCGACGCCGATTCCCTCGGGGCGCTCGAATCCTGCATGCGGGAAGTCACGCTGGCCGCCGGAGACCGGCTGTTCTCCAAGGGAGACACGGGCGACGAACTTTTCCTGGTCCGGAGAGGCCGCATCAGCGTCCTTCTGCCTCTCGAGGGCGGGAAAATCCATCATCTCGCCGATATCGGGCGCGGCAGTTACGTCGGGGAACTCTCCTTCCTCGACCATCGCCCCCGCTCCGCAGATGCGATCGCCCGGGAAGCCACGAACCTGCTCATCCTCTCGCGGAAGCGATTCGACGAACTCGTACGCTCCTCGTCCCTGGTCGGCGTGAAAGTGTTCGCCCGGCTCGCCCTCGTCATCGCCGAGCGACTCCGCCAGACCGACATCGAACTGGAGAGTCTCGAAGAACGCTGACGATATATATTTATATTTGTATTTTTTCCGCTTTCCGCATGACAAAAGCCGATTTCGCGTTCCCGTTCGTGCAGATTCTGCCGAAGCATGAGAACTCTCGCCCTTCGACAGGCTCAGGGCGAACGATGGGGAATTCATCCACAACGCTCGATAGACCGCTGCGGCCCTTGACACCGTCGATGCTCGAGCTTACGTTTGCATCATCACGCCGAGAGAACAGGAGAAACACGATGGAGAGCGCTGCCGGAATCACCAGGGAAAAAGCCCTGGAGCTGTTGCACACCCACGTCAAAAACGAGAACATGATCCGCCATTGCCTTGCGTCCGAGGCGGTGCTAAAAGCTCTGGCACGCCGACTGGGCGAAAACGAACAGGTGTGGGGCCTGGCCGGCCTCCTGCACGATCTCGACGTCGAGATCACGAACGCCGATCTTTCGGTCCATGGCCTGAAATCGGTCGAACTTCTCGCGCAGGCGGGAGTGTCCCCCGACATCATCGACGCCATCCGGATGCACAACGAGCGGGCCCACGGCGAGACCCGCACGAAGCGGTTTCATCATGCCCTCGCAGCAGGCGAAACGATCACGGGCCTCGTCACCGCCACGACCCTGGTGTATCCCGACAAGAAACTGAGCAGCGTCAAGCCATCCTCGATTGTCAAGCGCATGAAGGAAAAGGCGTTCGCGGCGTCGGTCGACCGCGAGATCATCCGCGAATGCGAAAAGATCGGGATTCCGCTGAACGAGTTCGCCGCCCTCGCCGTCGAAGCCATGCAATCCGTCGCTTCCGACCTCGGCTTCTGACCCGCACGTTTTTCAGCCGACCTCAGGCCCCCTCTTTCCTGGGACGGCGTGCCGGTTTTTCGCCGACCCAGGTGACGGAAAACGGGCAGTTTGTCCGGCATCCGGCAAGGCATTTGCGGCCTTCTTCGCTCTGCACGCTCTTTTCATTGGTTCAGTCAAATCTGGCAGAAGAGTTGCGTATATTGGTAGCCCTTTGTATCGCCAGTTTCCGCCCGTATCTGAGAATGGAGAATAAGCGTGAATACGACGGTTGGACGAGTGACGGCTCTTGTGGTGACAGTTCTTTTGCTGGGCTTTTCCCCCTCGTGGGCGGAAGAGTCGCCTGACTGGGCGGCACTGCTGGCCTCTATCGAGGACCCCCAACTTCGCCAGACTCTCCAGAAAAGCATTTCCGCGGGTCTCATCGGCGACAGCCGCGAATTCGGGATCGCGCTTTCCCGCGCCCGCAGCCAGCGCGGCGGCAACCAGGACGGCTCCGGCCTCTCGGCGGCCATTTCCAAGGCATGCACCGGGCTCGCGAAACTCGACCGCGACGCCGTTTCCGGGATTACATTCGACGGCAAGAAGCATCTGTTCATGACATTCGCCGGCGAGTTTCCCCGAAGCTACCAGGCGGCGGTCAAGCTGGCCGCCCGCTTCGATCCCAAGGTCGGCACGCCCGAGTTGAAGAAGAACTCGAAGGAAATCAACGAATATCTTTCGCTGATCGAGAACGACCCGATCATCCAGCATGCCCTGAAGGTCACGAAGACCACGATGGAAGACCTGAAGGAGAACTGGTTCGGGGCCGGCGCCGGGTTCGAGCACGTGATCTGCGGCGAGATGAAGAGCACCTCGGTGAGCGGCTACCACTGGTGGTACAAGTTCTATGACGACGATCTGGCCGGCCGCGCGAAGATCCAGGGCAGCATCGACCACGCGAACGACACGGGCATCTACACCGGCCGCTTCACCTGGGACCCCGACGGCAGCGGCCCCCTCCCGGTCCTGAAGAAGAGCAAGGGCGGCTTCACCATCGGCAACTCCGCCCAGGCGCTTCTCGCCCTCGGTCACATCGCGATCGAGACGTCGCGCCGCAACGGCGGCAACGCCCCCTCCGCGATCCAGTTCGACGCCAACATCAACGGCCACGCCTACACCTGGCAGTTGTATACCTTCGGCAATACCATCCGCAGCCTCTACCCGATCTGCGGCTCTGGCGACACCGCCTCCGACAACGAAGGCTTCAACGCCGAGTATTTCGACCTCGAGGAAGACTGCCTCCGCGGCCTCTACGGCGAGGGTTCTCTCTCCGTCCACTGATCGCCCAGGAATCACCGCCGGGCGCGGCTCATCGAGAGCCGCGCCCGGTTTTCTTTCGCCCCCCAGGCCCATCCGATGCAGTGCCGCGGAGCGCCTCGGCGCCTGGCACGTGTGTTTCACTTCGAGGACCGATCCGCAGATGACGCAGATGAAGCGGATGTCGCGAATGAAATCCTGCGGATTGGTTCTTGTATGTTCGATCCGGTTCTCGCCGGTGCGATGGCGGGGCGGTTCGCGAACCGTCCCTACGGGGAAAGAATGGGAGAAAGCGAACGCAGGTTCCGAACGGGTGGTTCAGAACCTGCGTTTTTTGCGTTTTCAGACCCTGTCAGGGCCTGGGCCGAGAACCGCGCGGATCACCCCCGGCGGCCCTCAGGATAAGGGGCTTACTTGCCGGGCTGGCCCATGTAGGTCTTGAGGGCCGGGTCGCCCATGAGGTGGTAGACTTCCCAGTAATACTGCTTGCGGCTGGAGGTCGAGGCCTCGACGGCCAGGTTTCCGGCGACCATGAAGGCGGCGTTGCTCACGCCGGCGCCCTGGAACAGGGTGTCGATCGCGCCGATTCCGGTCTTTTCCTTGAGCGGCGGAACGCCCTGCTCGTTCGGCTTCACAATCGAGTGCAGGCCGATGCCCCACCAGATGTCTTCGTCCCAGTAGGTGCTGTTCGTGCCGCCGACGTAGCCGATGGCACCGGCGTCCTTGGCGCGCAGCCAGGCTTCGCCGAAGCAGGTCGCGACTTCGAACTTGCTGGTCAGGCAGCAGTTGCCGATGACGAACGGGTATTTGCCCTTGTTGCCCAGCTTGTTGATATCGCTGATCGACATGCCCGGGTCAGCCCAGGAGGTCGACGAGCCGTGGGCCGTGTAGTTCACGTAGCTGGCGCCCTTCGCGATGGCGGCCTGGATCGCGGCCACATTCTGCTGGGAACCGGCGGACAGATACTTACTCACGGTTCGGAAGCCGTGCTCGGCATTGAAGTAGTATTTCTCGGCATAGTTGATGTGCGGCCAGCCGTGGCTCTTCGCCCAGCTCGCATCCCAGCCGGCGACCAGGACCGCGTCGTCGAGGAACGACGGATCGGCGAACTGCCCTTTCTCGTATTCCATGGTCTTCTCGATCTGCGGCATCAGCTGGTCGAGCGTCTGCGCCGAGAAGCGGCCGGTCAGCATGTCAGGCAGGAAGTCGCCCGGGGTGACGGCGACGTAATACAGCTCGGTGATGTGGGAGCCGGTCTGGCCCTTGAAGGCCGGGATCTGCTCGTGGTCGCCGACGAACAGCACGTAGCTGGGGGCCGGGTTGTCGGCGGTCGGGTTGTTGTATCTGTCGTGTAGATACTTCTTGAGGTTCTCGGTGATCGCGGCGCCGGTGCCGAACTGGTCGGTCGTGACGACGTCGACCTTGAAGCCCTTCTGGGCCTTCGAGGCCGCAAACGGAGCGATGGCATCCTTGAACATCGGGGCCGTGACGATCACGTAGCTCTGCGGCGCGGTGTTCCGGCCGAAACGAAGAGCCTGGGGAACGACGACCATCTCTTCCGCCCAGGCGAACGCCGGGGTCGAAAGCGCGGCGTGCATCGCGCGGGTTTTGGCCATGTCGGCGCCGGTCAGCACGATCTCGAAATCGACGTTGTTGTAGACCACGATCTTGTTGGCGACCGGGTCATACTTGATCGGGGAGACGGCGACGTGGACGAGCCGCATCTGGCGCAGGAAGCCGACTTCCTTGATCGAGGTGAGCGGCATGCCGCCGAAACCCTTCGACACGTAGGCCGACTTCTCATACACGAACGGAACCTGCGAGCCATCCTTCGGAGCGGACGGCTGGCGGGGGAAAATCTTGTTGGTGATGCCGAACTTCGCCAGGTCATACTCGGTCGTGTCGTAGCTCTTCACATCGATCTTGAACTCGGCCCCGACCGGGATCTGGACGAGCTTGGTGAGCACCGGCAGTTGGGGGGCGCCGTATGCGCCGCCGAAGTAGAAGTCAGGGGCGTGGAGAACGGTGAACGTTCCCTTGGGGGTTTCGACGTCCCAAGAGGTCATCTTGTCGATGGAACAGGTCATGCGGATCGTCATCTCGTCCGCACTCGCCATCTTGTCGGAGACGACCTTCAGTCCGCTTCCGATCGCATCGGGGAAAACGATCTCACCGGCACATGCGGTTCCGCTCACAAAAACGATCAACGCCAACAGGGCAAAAAACTTCTTCACGATCTGTCCTCTTTTCCTTTCATTCGTCATACTCGGGACCGAGCGCGCAACAAAACGTATCGAACCGGTGTGTGACAACCCGAGTTCTCTCGGGCCTACTTCATCTATTCTTTCAGCCTAGTATGAACCCCGACGGAAGTCAATCACGCCGAACTCCGCAACATGGACAGTCATCGCGTCCATCTCCAGCCACGTCAATGAGCATACCAGCTCCGGAAAAAGAAAAGGTTCGCCCGTCGGTTGAAAAGGAGATGGGTTTCCCCGGAACCGCCGGCCGCCCTCTCGACTTTTTTCATGAACTTGAGATTCTCCGTATCTTTGATTGTTTCGGCATCTTCGGGGAAAGCCCTGAGGAACCACTCGACGACATCGCCGGGGTCGGATGCGGTGAACGCGTCCTCGTCTTTGAGCACCGGCTTTTCGGTCGATCGAAACCTGATGTAGACATCGACCCCGATCAGGGCCATCCCGCCCCCCGTCAGCTCGGTAACGGATGAAGCGGGCGAACGGAAATACGCCTTGAACGTCTCTTCCGGCGGAACGTCGAAGGCCTTTTTCAACTCGATCGCGGAAGAGGCCAGCATGACATCCATGTCCATCACCCGCGACGACGCGTCTTCCGAAAAGACAAACGCGCCGGAGGCCAGAACGGGGTTCACCTTCACGGCGGTCATCCGGGCGTCGAACTCGATCTTTTCACCAAGCCAGTCGTATTCCTGGAACCGCCGGATCACCCCGTCGGCTTTCCCTACGAGAATCGAGATTCGACGGGTGTCCGGCGATTCCGCGACGCTGAACCGCAATACCGGCTCACCGTCGAGCATTTCCTCCTGCTCGAACGTGAGACGGTTCTCAGGGATCCCTTTGAACGGCTCGAAAAAGAGCTCGGGAATTCTCAGTTCGGAGGGAAAAAGCCTCGACGCCGCCAGCCTCGGCGCCATTCCTGCCCCGGGGGTTCCGCCGGCCCCGAGTCGTTCCTCCATCTGCTTCGCCTTCGCGATGCCCGCGAGAAGCCCCTCGAACATCGCCATTTTCCCGGCAACCGATTCCCGCGTGACGACGCCCCCGGCGGGGCCGCCGACACCACAGCGCCTCGTCCAGACCGTCGTTCCGTCGGTGATGAACAGGCCGCTCCTGCCCGCCCCTCCCGCCGTGCTCTCCTGATCGAACCGGCAGTTCAGCCGAAGAGGCTTCTGGAAAACGATGCTTCCCGTCGTGGCTGTCCTCAGGGTTTTCCAGAGGTCCGGCCGCTCGGAATACGCCGGAATCTTGCCGGGCGGGAACTGGCCGGGAGGGGGGCCGACTTTGGTTCCGTGCATCGTCTCGATGCCGGTATACGCGCAGGAAAAAGCCGTCGTCCGATCGAACGCGGCGCGAATCTCGGCCGCCTTTTCCCTTGTCGCAGCCCGTTTTTGAGGCTCTCCGGCCGCATCTTCGTAAGATATCACACGCGATATTTCTACGGTTCTGCCGCCGGGGAGAAACGTCTTTTCATCGATCCGTGCGCCGGGCCTCAATTCCGGCCGGAACAGGTCGTCCGTCAGATCCCGGTTCACGGCGACGTTCCTGAACTCCTGCAGGAACCCCGAACTCCGCGGATCTTTCGGCGAAGGCTTCTGGAACTTCTTCCGGAGCAGGCCGTCGCGTGTCGAGATCCAGTACTCGTGCCATGCATTCTCGAAATGGAAGCAGGATTCGCCGGCCGCCTCTTCAACCCCGGTATAGGTCACCCCGCTCTCTCTGCGGCCGGAGCGCGCCGCCTCGAGCTCGACAGCCGGATTGGGAAGGAAGCCTGCCGGATGTTCCCATGTCACGTGGCTGATCGATTTCGGGTGAACCATGCTCCACGATTCACAGCCGCTCTCGATCTCGATCCTGTCATAATCGCCGGTCCCTTTCTCGGTTTTTCGCTTCAACCCGGGAAGCTTCACCTGCAGGAGATACTCCCTCTGCTGGAAGGTCTCTCCCGAAGGCCTGACGAATGCCTCATGAACGGTGCAGGTCACATCCCCGACGTTCCGGCGAAGTTCCCCGATCCTCCCGAGGACTTCCGCGGCCGCAGGCCCGTCCGCCATGGCCGGTTCCGCCGCGCCGATGGCGCCGGATACGGCAAGAAACAGACCGAACAGGCACCCGAACACCGCCGGCAGACGCTTCATCTCGATCCTCCCCGGACGGCATCGTCCGAATGTATCATGCGTTCTCCGGATCGACGGCGACGCGGGCAGGTCAGGTTTTACGCGCGCCGGAGGGGTAGGTATAATCGGGATAATAGCGGTTGAAGCAGCCGGGACAAAGGCCGTGGGTGAAGGTGATGTCGGAATGCGTGCTGAGATAGGTGTCGACATCCTGCCATTCGCCGTGGTCGTCGCGGATTTTCTTGCACCCCGAACAGATCGGAAGGAATTCCTTCAGCACCTTGATCTGGGCGAGAGCCGACTTCAACGCCTCGTTCTGCGCCCGGAGTTCGGCCGTCAGCGCCTCGAGAGCGCGGTTCTTCTCTGCGACGTCGCGCTTGGAGCGGGCAAGCTGGATGTGGGTGTTGACGCGGGCGAGCACCTCTTCCACGTGGAAGGGCTTGGTGATGAAGTCCATGCCGCCGGCCTGGAAGCCCCTGAGCTTGTCGGCCTCCTCGTTCGCGGCGCTGAGGAACAGCACCGGGATGTCTTTCAGCAACGGGTTCTGCCGCATGGCGGCGCAGACCTCGTATCCGTTCATCTCGGGCATGCTGACGTCGAGCAGAACGAGATCCGGCGGGTTCGTTTCCATGGCGGCAAGCGCCAGACGGCCGCGCGGAAACGATGCGACCTCGAACTGGCGCTCGAGAAGGATGCCTTCCAGGAGGGACAGGTTGACGGGCACGTCGTCGATGATCAGAACGCGGTTGGGCCGGTTTTCGGTCATGTGCTGCCGCCATCCTCGCCGGGGATTTTCAGAACTTCGAGAAGCCTATCATATTCGTAGGCGTTGACCAACTCCCGAAGGCGCTCGCCAATGGCGGCATCACGTTCCGGCAGGGTGTTCAGCAACTCGAGGCATCCTTTTCGCTCGCCGCGTTGAATCGCGCGACGGAGCTCCCGGATAAATTCGTGCGAGAGGCTGGACAGATCCACGAATGCCCCGGCAGACTCCTTCTCGCGGCGTCCTCCGGCAGATGCGTCTTCGTAGACGTAAGAGACGCCCAGACATGTACCGAGTTCCCGAAGAAGATCGTCTTCGCGAAAGGGCTTGCAGATGAATCCGGTCGCCCCCGCGAGGAGTGCCTCCCGGCGGTTTTCATCGACGCCCTGCGCGGTGATGATCAGGACGGGAACCTGTCGCCCCCGCTCGCTCGCCCGGATCTGCCGGAGAGCCTCGATACCGCTCATTTCAGGCATTTTCAGATCCATGAGCACCGCGTCGGGAAGGAGTTTCTCGAACTTCTCGACGGCGTCGCGTCCGTCGACGGCTTCGCCGACGCCGAACCCCACCAGGTTCAGCAGGGTCGTCAGGACCGACCGGTTCGACTCGAGGTCATCCGCCACCAGGACGGTCATCCGCCGCGACCCGGGAGCAATCCCCCGAACGCGCCTCGCGGGAGCGACGTCGGACGCGAGCACCCCTTCCCTCGGAAGATCGACCGGCAGCGTCAGCCGGAACGTGGTTCCCTCGCAGGGGCGGCTTTCCACGGTGATATCCCCCTTCAGGAATCGCGCGAACCGGAGGCTCAGGGCCATTCCCAGGCCGGTGCCGCTCCCGACCCGGCGGCCGCTCGAGGTCTGCTCGAACTTTTCGAAAACGAGCGCCAGCTCCTCGGGCGCGATGCCGGTTCCCGAGTCTTCGACCTCGATCTGCAGCGTCCCTTCCCGATACGAGGCGGTCGTCGTGATATGGCCTTTCTCCGTGAACTTGACCGCGTTGCCGACGATGTTGACGAGAATCTGCCGCAGTTTTCCCTCGTCGGTCACCAAGAGTCGGGGAATAGTTGCGTCGGTCACGAACTCCATCCTGACGCCGTGCATCTCAGCTCGCGCGGCGAACATGGTCTTCACCGAGTCCAGGAGAAGCCTGAGGTCGAAGGGCGCGGGCCGGTATTCGAGATGGCCGGCCTCGATCCTGCTGATTTCGAGGATGTTGTCGATGAGGGAAAGCAGGTGTGAGCCGCTGTTCATGATGGTGGTCAGATACGCGATCTGCGTTTCGTTCAGGCCGGCGTTTCTCGAAAGGAGCTGGGAGTACCCGATGATCGCGTTCAGCGGCGTGCGGATCTCGTGGCTCATGTTCGCCAGGAACAGGCTCTTGGACTGGTTCGCCGCATCGGCAGCCTGGCGAGCGCGAATCGCCTCGTCCTTCAGGGCTTCGGCGAGATTTTTCTGTTCGGTGATCTCGGTGAGATCGATCGATACGCCGAGCAGAGAACGCTTCCCGCCATCCTCGGACTGGAAGGGAATCTTATTCGTCTGAAGGAAGCGGCGGGGACCGTCGCGTACGAACGTCCGGTAATCCGAGATGCTCATCGGCCTGTTCGATCGAATCACTTCCCTGTCCTCGTTGTTCACCCGCTCGATCTCGTCTTCAAATCCGCCCAGATCCGCGTAGGTCAGCCCGATCATCTCTTCTACCGAGCGGCGGCAGACCTCGGCGAACGCCCGATTCACCAGGAAATATCGCCCGTCTTCATCCTTTGCGTAGATGAAATGCGGGACCAGGTCGATGATCTGGCGCAGCAGGGCTTCGCTGAGCCTCACCTGGCGTGTTCTGTCGAGGATGTTCTGCTCGAGGGTGCGCTGGTGGAGCAAAATCTTTTCCCGGGACGTCTTCAGCTCGTCCGCCATCGTGTTGAACTGCCTGCCCAACTCTCCGAACTCGTCGGACGAATCGATCTCGACCAGCCGGCCGTATTCCCCCGCCCTGATCGCCGCCGTGGCATCGAGAAGCCGGGTCAGAGGGCGACTGAGGCTTTCCGAAAAGAAAATCGTGGCGAAGGCCGCCGTGCCCACGGAAAGGACGAAAAATGCGACGAGGATGACCAGCGCCCACCACTGGAACGACAACAGGCGCTGTTTCACCACCTCCTCGGCGGCAAGGCAGGCGTCTCTCAAGGCGAAAAAGCTCTGATGAAGCTCCAGTTCCTTCGATTTGAGATGCTCGAGATTGAGGCGATACCGGTGGAACGTATCGAGATACCGGTTGCCCGTTGCCGCAAGCCGATATCCCTCGAGCTTGTCCGCCGGCTTCAGGGCCGTTTCCCTGACCGACTTGCCGAAGGCGATGATCGACTGCAGATTCTCGTTCATCGTGCGTTCCGCGGACTCCTGCTCATGCCATGCGGAGAGAGCCACGAGGCGGATGATCGCGTGGAGTTCGTCTGAAAGGCCGGCCTCCTCTTCCCGCATTGCGTCCGCGATCGTCAGAAGGTCTCCCGACAGGCGTCGGGCCTCGCTGTCGAACGCTTCCAACTGGTCGACAAGGATCACGTATTCGTCGAAGGTGTGCTCATGCCTTTCCAGAAGGTTCCGAAGATTCATCAGGTTGAAAGACGGCTGAAGCTCGGCGGCAAAATCCAGCCGTTCCTCGAAGATGCTGCGGCTTTGCCGGATAAGCTCGTAGGCTCGTGCGGAGTTCGCACGGTTCTTCGAAAAGCCGTAGACGAGTTCTTCCGCGTGCATGCCCTCGAAGTTTCTTCCGAGCACCGCCAGCACCTGGGTCATGGTGCCGGCGCGAATGGTGAACAGCAGGGAGACGAGGAAGACCAGGAACTGGACGACGATCATCAGGAGAAAGAAGGAGAACACCGCCACCAGCCTGGACCGGAAGGTTCCGCCCCGAACGAAGGTCCGGAAGCGGGAAAACAGCGTCTGGCCAGATTCGGCGGTCATCGCTCAGCGTTTTCTCCCGGCAAGGGCCGCCGCACCCTGCTCGAGCCTCCGGAATATCTCCTCGTGAAGCTCGGGAAACTCCAGGAACTCGTTGAATGCCTCGAGGCCGAGATCGGCCACCGCCGGCGGAACGGCCAGATCGTAGTTGAACGCCCAGAACCGGCAGTTCTGGAGATCTCTGCGAATCCGTTCCTGGAGATCGCAGTAGGTCGAACTCGCGACCGTGAGATTCGGGGCGAAAGCGCCCGACCCGCGGCTCATGATCGCCTGGTTCTCTGCCCCGGCGAGCAGGCGGATGGTTTCTTTCGCTCCCTCGGCATTCAGGGCGTTCTTGGGAATGACCAGCCCGTCGATGGGGCCCAGAGCGACGGGCGGAACGCCCTTATCTATAGCAGGAAACATAAAATAATCGAAATCCTCGCCGCCCTTCCATTTATGGGTCTCTCCGCAGTAGGAGCCGATGATCCACGTTCCCATCAGGGTCATTGCCGCCGTTCCCCGGAAGACCATCTCGTTCGCGCCTGTGTCCCACATGATCTTCGTGGCATCGGCGTTGAAGTATCCCGCCGTGACGACCTGTTTCCAGAGTTCGCAGACGCGCTTCACTTCGGGATCGGTGTAATGCGCCTCGCCCCGCGTCAGGCGCTGGCGGTACTCGAACGGGGCCGTGCGCAGGAGGAGGTAGTCGAACCAGAACTGGGCCGGCCACGGCGCTTTCGAGCCCAGCGCGATCGGAACGATGCCAGCCTTCTTGATCGTCTCGCAGACCGCGAGAAACTCGTCCCAGGTCGCCGGCGGCTTCAGGGACAGCTTTTGGAAGATCGACCGGTTGTAGAAAAAGCAGACCAGATGCTGCGTGATCGGCAGCAGGTATTTTTTTCCCTGGTAGGTGCAGGCCGACTCGATGATCATCGGGGAAAACAGCCGGTCGAAGCCGCCGGCGGCCCAGACGTCGTCGATCGGCTGCAGCTTGTCGAGCACCGACACGACGCGGGCCCCCGCCCAGTAGGAATACAGGTCCGGCGGACTGCCCGTCTCGAGAGTCTTGCGGATGCTGGTCTTGAACGCCTCCATCTCGAGCGGCGTCACGGCGACCTCGTAGCTCGACTGCTGCGCGTTGAAGGCTTTGACCATGTCATCAATGCCCCCGCTCAGCGTGTCAGAAAAGTAATGCAGAAACGTGACGCGCTTTCGCGCCGGCGCCGGCCGCCCCGAATCCGTGCATCCCGTCATCCAGGCCAGACAGACCAGCAACGCGGCCGCGCACGCCGGAAATAAGACGCGCCCTCCCCTTGAACGAACCCCCTCAAACATGCCCGCATCCTCTCTCTCGCCGGCTTCGTCGCCTTCCGTCCCGACGAAGCCCGTCTTTCCCACTCCTGCACGTCAGGAGTCGTTTTCGCGTCCCGTCCGTGCCGAGCCCGTCGAGACACGAAAGCCTTTCGCCCTTCGACAGGCTCAGGGCGAACGGATGGCGATCATCCTACATGGCTCACTTTTTCACCGCCACCCAGGTCGCAGGCGGCACATTATATATAAGTCTCGATACAATAACACGGTCACTTTCCCGAAAGCATCTCGCCGATGACGTCCCATTTCATGGCATCGAGGAAGCGGCGGCCGCGGGCCTTGTCCCCGCGTACTTTCACCACGAGGTTCTGGGCGGTGGTGTGCGGCAGCCCGAGGTTCCAGGCGGGCGTCATCACCGGTCTGCCGTCCTGGTCGACGGTTTTCCAGGCGCCGGCGAACGCGAGCCATTCGCCTTCGAAATCGCCGTCGTGGTCGGCCGGATTCTCGTGCCAGTAGGCCTGGTGCCCGGCCACCGGTGCTTCCGCGGCATATCCGGACAACTCGACGTCGTAGGCGTTCACGGCGAGCGCAGCCTGAAGATGCGCGTCACGAGCCTTGACCACGGCGGCCTTTTCCTTCAATTCCTTGTTCATGGCGTCCCCCATCGTCTTGACGGGGGCCTGGGCCTCCTCGATCTCTTTGGTGATGCGCTGGATGGCCGCCACATCGTTTTTCCCGATCGCCTCCTCCATCTGTCTGGAGAGGACATCGAGTTTCTTCTGCATCTCTTCGATCATCTTCGCGGTCTGGTCGGCGGTATACGTCTGGGCAACCTCCTCGTATATCTTGTTTTCCTTGATGGCCGCCTCTTCGATCTTCTTCTCGTCGCGAGCCTCCATGACGAATTCGACGCGCATCGGATCCTTTCCAACCCCGGTGCTGACGCTTGTCAGGGGCTTGATTTCCGTGCGGTCGCCGGCCGTCCAGCCGTCCGGAACCGGCGGCAGGGCTTTGTCCAGCAGGCCCTGGACCTTCAGGGCATACTCGCGCTCCGCAGGCGTCGCGGCCCGAGCATCGCCGTCGGCGAAAGCGGTGAAGGGAATGGCGATGGAAAGGGCAAAAGCGAGCACGAACGACGTGATGCGAGACATCTGTTGCTCCATGGCTTCGTAAGATGGCCCCGGCGCGCAATCCACTTCCGGCGATGCGGAGCTCCCGTTCATGATAGGACCGGGCATCCCGCCATGCAAGTGTAACCTGAGAAGCCATCCCCCTGATGAAAAATGGGCACGGCAGGAATCACCGACTGCATATTTCATGTAACACCCGTGCGAGCCGCCGCCGGGCGGCAGTGATCAGGAGCGGCTCCTTTCAGCGGCGCATTCCGCTCGTTGCCGGAAGCGGCAGGAAGAGCGATGATTGGAGAGAGATTTATCCGGGAGGGAACAAACATGATCCGCCATGCATCCAGAGTGGTTCTTTTCGCCGCGGTTCTGGTCGCGGCCACGCTTCTCCAGCCGCTCGGCGCCGAGACAATCAGCCAGACCTTCACGCACGACCTCGTCGTGAACGCCCCGGCGCAGAGCTGGGAACACCGCATCGATCTTCCCGAAGACCTGGCGATGAAGGGCCAGATTTTCGTCAAGCGCGCGCTCGCCATGGACGGCCGCATGGTCATCGAGCGCGAGCAGTTCACCCCGACCTACTACTACGTCAAGGTCCGCCTGCCCAAGCTTGTGGGCGAGTACATGAAGGGCATCCTCAAGGTCAGCCTCGAAACCGGCACCCAGCCCGCCGTCACGCCCCTTCCCGGCCAGCCGACGGATCTCGCTCTGGCCCCGTATACGGCGGCCCTCCGCCCCGTCCTCACCTGGAAGGGCACCGGCCCCTACTACGCCGTGACGCTATATGACGTGAACGAGAACCGCACCGTCATGGAGCGCGTGACGATCGCAAAGACCTTCTGCGAATCGACCCGCGAGGAGTGGCTGCAGCACCACCACTACAGATGGGCCGTGAAGCAGGCTGACGAGACCGGCCGCTGGTCGCGCGAGGCCCAGGCCGGCTTCCGCATCGAAGTGAAAGACGGCATCGTGGTCGCGATTCCCGAGTAACGAGCCCCCGCAACGACAATCCCCTTCGGGTCATCGCACGAAGGGGATTTTTATATGCCAGAAAATATATTACCGGTTCAAAGCGGCTCTGCTCGCGCGGGAATTCTATGTTTCCGTCAGCAGCCTGACCGGCCCGGATGACGCGTCATGAATCCCTCGGTGAATGCGGAGTTTTCGACCTGCCTCTTTGCCGGCTTCGATAACGTTGGGATCGATCATGCGCGATTTTCCGGTGGTGGTTCTGATCCGGGGGTAGCGGGTCCGGAAGTAGGCGTGAAGCTCGGCGTCGCGCGCCAGGATGAGCGCCGAGGTCTGCGTCCCATCCGCCTTTGTCGCTTCATCGCGGGTGAGGGTTTCATGGAACCCCTTGACGACCCCGACCGCGAAATCGGACTGCCGGCGGCGGCCGGAAACCCCGCTCCGGCTGCGGAATTCCGCCCAGGCATGTTCGATGTAGCGGTTGATGAAAGCGAAGACGTATTCGGCCATGGCGAGGTTTTCCGAGGTGCCGCTGATCTCGAGCACGCGCCCCAGGCGGTTTCGCTCGACGACCCAGGCCTGTATCCAGATCGTTTCGACGAAGTAGAACGTGCGCAGCAGGCCGCCCAGAACCGAGACTTCGGGCGGATGCCGCAGGGCGGGCCGTCCCAGGAACATGCTGTAATGATTCCGATGCGGCCGCGTCTCGATGGATTCGACGTTGTAGGCGCGCATCAACTCATGGGCCTTCCGCATCGCCTCGCGTGCCTCGTGCTCCGACGAACTCTGGGCCAGGGCGAGCAGCTTGTTGACCTTGTCAAGGATCCGGTCGGCTTCGGAGGCCTTCCCGTCGCGGATGCACTCGTGCAGGGTCTTGTATTCGGCCGACGCACGCGGATCGGCGCGGATCATCCGGCAGGCCTGCAGGAAAGCGGGGCCATGCATGACTTCACGCCTCGCGCCGAGCAATTCATGCGCGATCTGGTGCGCGACCTCGTGCTTGAACACGTCGACGACGGCATCCCACGTGTGATTGAAGACGAGATTCCGTTGCAGGCTGATGAGCCTTCGCTCGTCGCTCCACTCGCCAAGGGGGCCCATCTCGCAGATCGTGAATCCCGGCTTGCGCAAGCCGTCGACATGGCCCCGGCAGACGTGGTTCAACTCCCGGAAAATCTCGTCCCATAAAGCGGAAAGCCCGTTCAGAATGCTTCGTTCGACGAACTGTGCGACTTCTTCGCAGATACGCTCATGCATGGAAAAACGTCTCCCGCGCCGCTCGAAATGCCTGCCCGCAAAAATCGGGGAATGCACCATATTCTACCACGGCGGGAGCGGTTCTTTGTTGAGAAGCACCATTGCGGGGAAACCGGCCGTTGCGTTGTTCTGCGGTATACTGACGTCATGAGAGAGCAGTTGGATCGAGTCCTGGATCTTCTGGCGGAAAACGGGGCTCAGGCGGCCAAAACGTGGCTCGCCGAGGCCCTCGGACGATTGCCCGGCGACGCCAGCCTCGAGGCGCTTCAGCGGGTTCTCGACCGGGAGGCGACCGCGCTGGCCGGCTGGAAACCGGCCGACGAGCCCTCGTTCGCCCTGCAGCAGATCCGCAATCGGGCCGTCGCGTGCGGTTTCGCCGACCTCGCGGCTGAAGCCGAACGACGGTTCGAGGCCGCCGGCCTGGCGTGGTTCGAAGACCTCCTCGCATCCGTTCCCGACAATCCCGCCCTGGTCAGAAGGCTCCCGGGCGGCACGGGAGAGCGCCAGCCGCCCCTGACGTCGGACGGACGGGCCACGATCAACCGCCCGCCGGGCCTGGTCGAGATACGCGATGTCCGGACCGGCGCCCTGATCACAAGCCGCGCGGCCGGAAACGGCAGGCTTCTCGCCGGCTCCGGAGGCTGCGTCCTGATCGAAGAGAGCGACAGAAAGAACTTCCGGCTCCGAAATCTCGCGAATGACCAGCTCGTGGCGAACATCGCACGTCCCGAGATCAGCCGGTTCGTCTTCAGCCGCGACGGCTGGATGTTCTCCTTCGGCACGCAGACCTCCACCGGCTTCGACGGGGAGTATTTCTCCTCGTTCGACGTCGAGGTCTGGGATGTCAGACAGGGCCGGGCCGTCTGGGCGATCAAGGGCTCCGACGAACGTTCCGGCGGCCTGACCGCGCTCGCCATCAGCCCCGACAACCGACACGCGGCCGTCATCGGCTGTTCAAACCTGTATCTGCGCCGGATCACGGACGAGGCGACGATCGGCACCTGGCCCTCGGCGTCGATTCTGCACTCCGACCTCGCCTTCACGCCGGACGGCCGTCACCTCGTGATGAACGACCGGAAGGCGATCCGGGTGATATCCGTGGAGAGCGGGAACATGCGTTCGATCGACGCAGGCGGGGAGTACATCCAGGTCATGGCGCTCTCATCAGACGGAACGCGCATCGCCGGAACGGGCGGCGGCCGCCTTCGCCTCTGGAACCTCGCTGACGGCCGTCAACTCTGGGAACAGAGGATTCCCGACCAGTTCAACCAGCCCGTCTGGTTCCTTTCGGAAGCCGGCCCGCTTGCCGTTTCCGTCTCGACCGGCCGCCTCGCTCTCTTCGACATGGCTGACGGGAAGAGCCTCTGCTGTTTCGACGCGCACCCCGGCAGCATCGACTCCGTCGCGGCCTCTCCGGACGGCCGGCATCTCGTCACCTCCGGAGCGGGCGAGGTGAAGGTCTGGAACATGGCCCTGCTCGTCTCGGCCGGCGCGCCTCCGAAATCCGCTTTCGAAGCCTTCAGAGTGCTGGTCTCCCCCGACGGGAACCGGGCGGTGCTCCAATCGAAGACCGGCGTGAACGTCGTCCGGCTCGACAATATTCCATATTCTATACTATGGGAATCAGCGTCCATTCCGTCATTCAACGGCGCTTCGCTGAGCCCCGACGGCGGATGGCTGCTCTGCAGTTCATCCGATGGGACGGCCCGGCGGTATCCCGTTGACGGCGGGGAGCCGGCCATGCGGCCGGAGTTCGGGTGGCGCCTGAGTTCCCTCGCCTGGAGCCCCTGCGGCACCTGGATCGTCGCCGTCCTCGACTCGGGAGCATTCATCGAAATCCGGAAAGCCGACCCCGGGCCGGGGATCGCGACCGACGAAGAGCCCTGGCGCCTGGAGTTCGGGAAGTATGAGCGGATGCGGGACGTCGCGTTCAGCCGGGACGGGTCTCTCCTGGCCGTCCTCGACGAAAAGAACGTGCAGGTCCTCGTTCCTGCCGAACGGCGCATCGCCGCAACCGTTCGCTGTTCCGCCGACAGGGTGGCCATCTCCGACGACGGATTTCTGCTCACAACCAAGGCGCACCATTTCGGCGTCCAGGTGTGGAACTGGTCCACGGGCGAACGCCTTGCCGAAGGCCGCGCGGAAGGCTATAACGGGGCGGCCCTGAGCCCCGACGGAGTCTGGGCGGTCACCGGAAGCGACCGGCTGAAGGTCGAGGCGCGTCTTCCCGGCCAGGCGCTGATCGAGACGATCGGCGAGATCGCCGGCACCGTGGAGGACACGGTCGAGCGCCAGCGACTCGGCGCGGTGTTCGTTCCGGACGGCCGCCACGCCCTCACGGTCATGGGCGAAGCCGGTCTCGGCCTCTGGCGCCTCCCCGACTGCCGCCTCATCGCCCGCTTCCGCGGCTTCGAACCGTTCTCCTGCCTGGCCTCGAGCCGCGACGGCCGCACCGTCGTCGCGAACGACAAGCGACTTCGCGCCTGGTTTCTCCGCCTTCGCGGCCCCCTTCCCCCGAACAACCAGAGCGTGTGATCCAAGAGACCGAACCACAGAGGCTCGGAGAAACGCTTCATTCTATTGAGTCCTGCATATCAAAAACCAGCTTCGTGTCTCCGTTCGTGCTGAGCTTGTCGAAGCACGAACAGCCACTTGCCGATGGTTCCTCATTTCGCCCTTCGACATGCTCAGGGCGACCGGTTGGTTTTCAATCTGCAGATGAGCGACGCCGCCCGGCTTCCCGGGCGGCGTCTTTGATTCGGACAACGAGTCAGATATTATATCTATAGATTTACTTCTCTTCGAGAAGCTTCTCCATCTCGTCCATGACGGTGTTCATCTCCTTGATGGCCGCGTTGAACGGCTCGGAGGTGGTCATGTCGACGCCGGCCTCCTTCAGCAGGTCGATCGGGTATTTCGACGAGCCGGAGGAAAGCATCTTCAGATATGCTGTGCGAGCCGCATCGGCGGTCTTTTCCGAGCGGATGTTCGCGGCGATCATGGAGGAGGCGGTGATGCTCGTCGCATACTGGTACACGTAGAAGTTGTAGTAGAAGTGAGGGATGTAGGCCCACTCGATGCCGTACAGGTCCTTGATGTTGCACACGCCCTTGTCGTGCCCGTAGTATTCCTTCAGGAGCTTGAGATACAGCTCGGTCAGCTTCTCGCCGGTGAGCGGCTCGCCCTTCTCGGCCATCTCGTGGATGAGCATCTCGAACTCGGCGAACAGCGTCTGGCGGAACAGCGTCGTGCGCAGGCCGTCGAGGTGGCTTCCCAGCAGGAACAGCCGGGTGGCCTTGTCGGTGGTTTTCCTGAGCATCAGGTTGAGGAGCAGGTTCTCGTTCAGCGTCGAGGCGACTTCCGCGACGAAGGTCTTGTAGTCGTGGGTCGCATACGGCTGGTTCTTGTCGGACAGGTAGGTGTGGATCGAGTGGCCGAACTCGTGGGCCAGCGTCGAGACTTCCTCATACAGCCCGGTGAAGTTCTGGAGCTGATAGGGATGGACGCCGAACACGCCCGTGCTGTAGGCGCCGGACTTCTTGCCGGTGGTCGGAATGAAGTCGATCCAGCGGTTTTCGTAGCCGGTTCTGACGGCGTCGACGTATTCCTTGCCGAGCGGTTCGACGGCCTCGAGAACGAGCTTCATCGCTTCTTCCGGGGTGTATTTCAGGTCGACTTCCTTCACGATCGGGGCGTAGAGGTCTTCGTAGCCGAGCTGGTCGACGCCCATGATGCGCTTGCGCAGCTTGAGATATCGATGCAGGGTCGGCAGGTTCGCGTGAACGTCGGCGATCAGCTGCTTGTAGACGGCAACCGGCACGTTCGCGTCGAACAGGGCCGCTTCGAGACAGCTGTTGTATTTGCGGATCTCTTTGGTGAACAGGTGGGTCTTGACGTGGCCGCTGAGGGTCGTGCCGAGCGTGCGCTCGAACTTCTTGTATTTTCCCCAGAAGTTCCGGAACACTTTCATGCGGTCATCGCGGTTGGAGGAGGCGCGATAGTTGGTGTAGGCCGACGCGTCGAGCCTCACCCGCTTGCCGTCGGAAAGAACCACTTCGGGATACGGCATGTCGGCGTTGGTGAAGATGCTGTAGGCGCTGCCGGGGCCTTCGGCCATCATGTTCGCCTGGGCAGCCACTTTCTCTTCGGCCTTCGAGAGGGTGTGCGGGGCATAGCGCAGGATATCTTCCAGCCAGGGTTTGTAGGGCCGGAGCTTCGGCTCGGCCTGAACGAACCCCATGACCTTCTTTTCGCCCAGTTCGAGAATCTCGGGGCGCATGAAGGAGACGGCGGCGGTGAACTTCACGGCGAGGTCGCTCGAGGTCTGTTCCATCTCGCGGGGCTTGCCGGCGCGGGTGTCTTCGTCGCTTCTCATGCTGGCGTAGGTCATCAGCCGGACGAGGTCGAGGTCGAGGGCCATGATGGTATCGAGGGCGGTATAGAATGCCGTGGCATCCGCGCCCATCTTCCCCTGGAAATCGGCCAGCTTCGGAATGCGCGCGGCGATGTCCTTCGCCTTCTCGGCCCACGCGTCCTCGGTGGCATACAGGTCAGCGGTGTTCCACGTGAGGTTTTGCGGCACTTCCGCGCGCTCGGTCGCATGGAGCCCGGGAGCCGCCAGCACGTTCACGGCCAGCATGGGCAGGAAAAAATACGCCAGATGCTTCTTCATGTTCTCTCCTTATGGGTATGTCTTGCCGAACGGCAACCATCATAGAATCGTGTCGGCCCCGAGGCAACTATTTTGTACAGAAATGCCCCGCGCGGAACTCGTGCCACATGATTCCGGCGCCTCTCGTTCGAAGCACGAGAGGCTCTCTCCATTCGACCTCGGGGCAATCGGAACGCGCTTCGTCTCCTCGGCTCAACAGCAAGAAACGCGGAGCCGAGCGTTCACGACACGGTCGTCAGCGGATTCCGGCGGCGCCTTTCTGGAATGGCTCCGAATGCTTCCCGGGACGGTTTTTCGACGAATCGACGGCTGTCAACCCGGGTTTGGCGGAGGCGGGTGGCGCCGTGAGGCGGGACAGCTTCGCTTTCGCTTCGGGATAGTCGGGTTTGAGACGCAGGGCCTCTTTCAGCGAGCAAATCGCGTTCTCGGTTTCGCCCATCTGGACGAACAGGTCGGCGAGGCGCACGTGGAGGTCCGGGAAGCCGGGATGCCGGTCGAGGTAGCGCCGGTGCATCTCGACGAGGTTTTCCAGTTTCCGGAAATAGGCGCTCATGCTTTCGAGACGATCCTGGAGATCGTGATACTCGGCCAGGTGCGCGGCGGCCTTCTTGAACTCGCTGAACGCCTCGGGAAAATTGCCGAGAAGCTGGTGAAAACACCCTGCGAGGTAATGGCCGCGCACGCCGCGGTCCTGGAGCGGGGCCAGCACCTCGAGGCCGCCGGTGGGATTTCCGTCTTCGCCGCAGGCGATCGCGAGGTTGATCCGCCCTTCCCGGAAGTTGGGATTGATATCCAGGGCTTGCCGGAAGGCTTTCTTGGCCTCGGCGAACTGGCCCGCGAAGAAATGGAGCCTGCCGAGATCGTTGATCAGATCGGGAAAGTTGGGGCAGCCCTTGAGCCGCTCCTGGAGGAGGCCGATGCCTTTGAGAATGAGGTTCTTCTCGCCGGTGATCGACCCGACGAGGCCGATGGCCATGCCGTTGGACGGATCGGTTTCCGCAGCCTTGCGCAGCACCAGAAGCGCCTCTTCGGCGACGCCGCGGCAGAGAAGAATCTCGCCGAGGACCTGATACAACTCGCTGGAATCGCGGCAGAAGTGAAGCAACTGGCGTGCTTCAGCCTCGGCTTCGGTCAGCAGGCCTTTCTCGAGCAGAAGCTTGATGCCGTGGATAAGTCCGGAGATCGTCTCCCGCTGGATGCTGTCGATCGAAGTTCCGTTGTTTTTGCCCGAGTCAGGAACTGCCGGGACGGCGGAAGTTCCGCTTCCCATGGGTTGCGGCGCCGCCAGTCGGTTCAGGAAGCCGGCCGCGGGTGCGGCAACCGAAGCCGTCTCCTGGAGCAGGGTCCGAACCAGGTTCCGAACGGCTTCGCAGAATCGGTGCTGGGGATTGACCTGGTAGAGGGTTTTTCCCTCCTGGCGGGACGAATCCTGGACTTCGGGAAGGATACCGGAGATACGGAAGCGCGTCGTGGGCACCGTCTCGGGCCGGTAATCCTCGCGGGCCTTGTTCGATATGACCGTGATCTTGTTTTCCGGGAACCTCAGGCCGCTCAGGGCCTGGAAGAAGCGCACCGTGTTCTTGACGCTGAGAATATCGCGGGAATCGAGCAGAAAGATCGTCCGCTCCGCGATCTCCATCGCGTTCAGCACCGTCTCGCTCAGCCCCTCGTCGGTATCGAGAATGAGATAGTCGAACAGCTTCTGGCAGGTATGCACCATGCCTACGAGATCCTCGACGCGCATCTCCTCAGCTTCGAGAATGTTGCTGAGCGCGGGAAGGATCCAGAGGCGCTCGACGAGGGGCGTGAAATGCATCATCAACTCCTCGGTCGAGAGGGAAGCCCCACGGAGCGCACGGCAGAGCGTCGCGACGGATTTCTGGCTGTAGCCGCCCATCAGGAAGCTGCCGTCGCCGTAGTGCCGGTCGAGGTCGATGAACAGGACGCGCTTTCCCGTCTCGCGGGCCAGAAGATACGCCAGGTTGGTCGCCAGCGTGGTCTTGCCGCACCCGCTGCGGGCCGAGACGATCGAGACGATACGGCCCAGGGCCGCCTCGGGAGCCTTGATGAGACCGGCGGCCCGCTGCGTGATGTCGCGGAGCCGGCGGCTCAGGGCGTGCAGGATCTTGCCGTGGATGCTGCGGCTGAGCGGCGTCTGCGCATCAAGCAGAGGCTCGAGGCGGGCGGCAGGAAGCTTGAGCAGGACCGTGTTGCGGGTCGCGCGCGCCGTGGCGGATCGTGTGGCTTTGCGATCGAGGAGGGACATCTCCCCGAAGAATTCGTTCTCGCCGAAGGTCGAGATGAGCTTGGGCGTTCCCGCCAAGTCGCGGACGCTGATTTCCACCTCGCCCGAATGGACGATGAACAGGTCGCGGGTAGCATCGCCCTCTTGAAAAATGACGTCGCCGCGCCGCACTTCCTCGCGACATATCATGGATTCGAGTTCTTTCACCTCTTCGGCGGAAAGCTCGCTGAACAGAGTGACGTTTTCCAGCATGACAGACCCTTTCCCACAAAACGGATTTTTTTTCTATGGTAACCGCTCCCCGAGGGCAACGCAACATGCCATTCGAGATACATTCCTCCTCGTCTCACACAAGGAACACGGCAATCACCCGCATACTCGATATCGTTCGTGCTGAGCTTGTCGAAGCACGTATGCACTCGCCCTTCGACAAGCTCAGGACGAACGTCTGTGCCATGTCGGTCTGGAGGAATTATATTTTACTCGTGATAGCTGTTGCCTAACATATGAGCAACCGTGATTCTTGTCAAGGATTTTCGGCAACCAACATGTCATTCCATGGGGCACCAGTTTTTAGCATTGTGTTCAAGATCACGATGAACTTTCGCATACATGCGGTTATTGCCACCTTTT
>Ga0208197_1000165_pt1 | contig 88738 bp, 60 predicted proteins | sample AD_JPNNA4_MetaG_FD_184444 | JGI IMG/M metagenome (GOLD analysis project Ga0208197, IMG submission 184444) | Active sludge microbial communities of municipal wastewater-treating anaerobic digesters from Japan - AD_JPNNA4_MetaG (SPAdes) (version 2) | ecosystem: Engineered > Bioreactor > Anaerobic...
ATTTATTCAATTAGCCTGTGAGATGCAGCAATCTGATTTCCAGTTTGTTCTGGTAGGGGGGCATTCCGATGAAGGCTATGTTGAAAAACTCTTAAACGATACACCGCCAAACCTGAAAATAGTGGGACAGGTTTCATTTGAAGAATCGTTGAATTGGTTCGGCAAAGCTACACTTTTGGTTAATACATCTATTGCAGAAGGTTTTTCCAATACTTACATTCAAGCCTGGTTAAGAGGTGTACCAACCGTGGTGTTTGGTGCTGACCCCAATGATGTGGTTAGGGGGAATGATTTAGGATGCAATGTTAGGAGTATTGAAGAGGCCAAGCAATTTATTCTTTCCCTATTATCAGATATGGGAAAATATTCTGATTATTCGGCCAGAGTGAGGCAATATGCCCGGGAGAATCATAGCATACAAAAGATGACAGACAATTTCCTTAAATGTCTAGAAGATGAAGGTATTGCATTGCATTAACAGTGCAAAAATAGGTGGCATTGAACGTTTGGTTATTGAATTGGCAATTGCCCAAAAAGAGCAGGGAATTGATGTTACTCTGATGGTCGACAGATCAGATGGTGAGTTTAACGATTATCTTAAAAAATCCGGAATAACGGTAAAAAATTCAGGGATAAAAAGTGGATTTGATATTAGGTTACGAAAGCTTCAAGAACTGAAACAGCTATTTCGGCAATATGATATAATTCATCTGCATAATTTTGTATTTCTCCTTTCGTGGGCAAGCCTGTCTGCAAAGACAATTTATACAATCCACGGCCTTTCAAAAGGTATTAGGCGGGAGAATTTAATTAAGTACTATTTAAGAGAAACATTGAAAAAATATTTCCTTAATAGAGTTACTTATATTATTGCAAACTCTACCTATACCTTGAGCATGGCCCGGAAACATTATGGACTTAAAAGCTTACCCTCGAAAGTGATTCTTAACGGCATAAGACTACCAGAGCCAGCTATTAGGGATGTTAGTATTAATAATGAAATATTTACTATAGGATTGGTTTCAAGGTTTGTAGCAAGGAAGCGTATAGAGCGCTTGATAAATGCATTTGAAGTCTTTTTAAATAGTGGTGGTAAGGGTAAACTTGTCCTGGTTGGTAATGGCCCTGAATATTTACGGATTAACAATTTGATTAGAACAAAAAGACTTAATAATGTAGAGATGAACGGTTACGACACAGATGTTCAGAAGCATTATTCAAAATTTGATATATGTGTATTTCCTGCAGAAAAAGAACCCTTCGGGTTAGTCGCTATTGAGGCATATCTTTATGGTAAACCAGTGTTGGCCTTTATTGATTCAGGTGGCTTAAAGGAAGTAATTGAACCTATAGAATCGGAAGATATTGTTGAAAATGAGGAAGCCATGGCCCAAAGGATAATGCATTATTATACTAACAGATCGGAAATATCAACAAAATCAGCAGCACGAATTGCTTACGCTCGAACTAACTTTTCGATCGAGCGAATGGAAGGGGATTATTTTCAGATATACAAAACAGTATTGATGAATGACTAAGATTCTATGGCTTAGTCCCGCTTTTAACCATTACAAAGCACGATTCCTAAATCATCTGGCCATGGCTTCAGATGTGCAGTTGAGTGTGTTGACTGGCACGGGTAGAGAAGGCATGGGAGATGGGGAAGAGGCAGGTAAATGGGAATATAATACAATATTTTGTAATGTTCCCAAGTCGCGGTTTGGTTACTCTCGTGAGGTTTTCAGAGCTCTTAAGGGAATTTTTTGTCAATACGATTGGGTGCTCATTCCTGCGGAAAAAAAAAACTTAATATTACTACTTTATGCCTGCCGGTTACGTTTTAAAACTAAGTCAAATGGGAAACAGGTTAGAATTATCTCGTATAATCATCCGGTCTTAAAGTCTAAAAGTGAGAGAATAACTTGGATAGACTTATTTTTAACTCGTTTTTTTTATCGCAAATATGATAAAGTTGTTTTCTATACTGAGGATAGCTGTCGATGGGCTATTTCAAATGGTTTAATACCTGAGGAGAAAGCATTTTGGGCTAATAATACCATTGATGAAACAGAAATAATTAAATATAAAAAAGACCGGCAAAATCCTCTTTCACCTCCTCGATTGCTGATGATCGGAAGATTATTGGAATATCGCTGGATTGACCGGTTGATCGATTATTATTCTGAGCTTAAGAAGATTGTTCCAACAGTTGAGTTACATGTTATTGGTGACGGGCCGGAAAAATATAAAATTGAAGAAGCTCAACGACGCATTTCAGATATTCATTATTATGGAATGTTAATTGATGAGATGAAAATTGGCCCAATTTTTAATGAAGTTGATTTCGTTTTTATACCTGGTCATTCGGGATTGTCAATAAATCACTCATTTGCATATGGCAAGCCATATATCACCAGCCAGGATTATGTTAATCAACCACCTGAATATAGCTACCTGAAAGATGGAGTTAACAGTATAATTCTGACAGGTAATCGCGTAACCGATATCGAAAAGATCGGACAATACATTACAGATAAAGAAAAATGTGCTATTCTTCGAAACGGAGCCATTGAGACCGCGAAAAAATTGTCCATAAAAAACTGGGTGAAACAAATGCATTATGCTCTTGATTTATGAAGAGAATTCTGTTTGTAGCACCTTTCCCTCCTCCATATTCCGGTCCGGAATCTTCGGCAAAAATGTTCATTGAAGCACCGCTCAACGAACATTTTGAAATAATACCGTTTAATATTAGTTTCAGAAAATCTGCCCGGGACAGGGGGAAGATTGGTATCTATATTGTATTTATATTTCTACGGTTCATTTCCGGGTTAATAATCAGAATTGTTCGATACAGGCCAGAAATTGTATATTATTATGTTACAGCCACTAAACTTGGCTGGATATTTAAGGACATATGGTGTATTCTAATCTCAAAATTTCTCTTCAGAAAAGTAATCATTCATATGCGTGCGGGACACTTCAGAAGAAATTACGCCGAAATGTCATGGCTATATCGAAAATTAGTCAGGTTTGCATGCTCACGGGTGGACCTGGCGATTGTACAATCAGATACATTGAAGGACCAATTTAAGGATCTTGTGCAGCCAGAAAAAATTGAAGTTGTCCCAAACATGATTGATACAATCAAGTATGCACCTGATCCTTCAATAAACAAAGAAAATGAGATATTTTTCATGGGATTCCTCTCAAAAGCTAAAGGTTATACTGATCTGCTTAAAGCTTTACCGATTGTAGTTGAAGCACACAATGACATTAAATTCAGTATTGCTGGCACAAAACTTAAAAAGGAGCGCAATGACATTACCAATTTCTTGACAGGGGAACGCCTGACCTGGGAGGATCCGGAAGAGGTGTATAATGCTTATATCAAAGGGAAGTTTGAAAATAATTTCACATATCTCGGGGTAATTAATGAAACGGAAAAAATTGCACAATTCAGGAAAAGCTTGATGTTTGTTCTTCCATCATATTCTGAAGGATTCTCAATGTCTGTTCTTGAAGCTATGAGCACAGGCACCCCAATAATTGCCAGTCCTGTAGGAGCTTTGTCGGACATCATTGAGAACAATAGCAATGGTATTCTTATCGAACCAGGTAACCCTAAAGAATTGGGTCAAGCGATAATTTTATTATTAGAGGATATTAATTTACGCGAAAAGATCTCAAAAAACAGTCGTAGCCTTGTGCTAGAAATGTTCTCTAAAGAGATTGTTTCCCAAAAGTATGTTGAATTGTTTAAGAAGGTCTTAGATACTTAAAATCACCTATGGAGAATTTGGTAGTATTCCAGGATTTAATCGAGGAAATTAATGGAGTTGAGGCCTTTCGACAAAGAAAATATGCTCAAATAGACAGACCTGATTTTTATAATAAACTCCGAAAATTCTTCTTCTTCCTGGTACGCGAGGGATTTAAACGGACTTATAAAAAGATAAAATCCTCGCATTGGTATCAAAGACATCCCGATCAGTATCTGACGTTCATTAAGATAAAAAAAGGTAGCGAATATTACCTGAATGTATCAATTCAGTCGCAGTGCGAGATTGAGAAGTGCGTTATCAGGAATTCCTTTTATCATTTGAAACCTGATACTGACATTGAAGATGTTATTAGAAAATGTACATCTCTATATGAGGAGGATGGGGCTTATTTTAATCAGTTTAGTGATTATAAAATACCAGAAACGCTAAATAATTCTGAATACGTAAAGTTTACAACCTCCTATAATAAACCAACAACAATAAATTTCATCGAAGGAGTTTTCATTTTTGGTTTAGGAGGGTATGCTTATTCATATATACTTCCGGAATTTAGTTCATATCGACTCATTGCGTGTGTTGATTATAAAGCCGAGAGGGCAGATAATTTTAAAAAAGAGTTTGGATTTGAGGTGGCTCTTTATCACCCATTTCAGGCGGAGGAACTCCTAAGAAAAACAGAAAGGCCAATTGTAATAATTGCCACATATCACTCAGATCATGCAACTTTAGCTCACTGGGTATTCCGGATTAATCAGAAGTCAAGAATATTTGTCGAGAAACCGCCATGTGTGAATATAAAAGATTTGAATCTCTTGTCTGAGCTTTACCACAATCATGGTAATATAGAAATCGGATTTAATAGGCGCTATATTCCTATTAACAAGAAAATTAAGAAAATAGTTAAAGAGAAAATATTGATTATTACTATCTCTGTTAAAGAGGTATTAATAGAAAAGAATCACTGGTATTATTGGGGAAATCAAGGGAGCAGAATTACAGGAAACCTTATCCATTGGGTTGATTTAGCTAACTATTGGATCGATTCTGAGGTCTCATCGATTACAATGAACTCAAGCAGGTTAAGCAGTGAGGACTTAAACATCTCAATTGCATACCAGAATGGTTCAATAGCTAACATTACGGTTAGCGATAAAGGAAATTCATTGAGAGGTGTCCAGGAGCTAATTGAAATACGATTCAACAATGAAACGATTTTAATCCAGGATTATCTTAAATATATACATATCAAATCTTCCGGAAGAAAGGAAACTCGCTCATTTATTAGACGCGATAAAGGTCACGCCCGTATGTATAAAGAATTCAGGAATAACTTAAAGACAGGTGCCTTTGTTTATTCTCTAAAAGATTTGGAAAGAACTTCGGTCAATACAATCAGGGCATCTCGAATGCTTTTAGAAGGTCAGAAATATAGTTCGTTCCCTGAATCTTAGTCATATATTTGAGAAATCGTTTTCAAGATCAGTTGGCACCATACCTCGCAGGATAAAAGCGGAAATTTAAGGGATGCTTTTTTATATATCCATAATCATTCTTTTAGTAATCATTGTTGTCAGGATAAATAGCCCTCTTAAGGCTTTTTATCTTATAGTTGCCACTAAATCGATAATTGATGCAACATGGAATACCAGGGTGGGTCCCATCTCCCTCATTTCGGTTGAAGGCATCATAATGCCAATTCTATATTTTAATCTATTCTGGAATAAAGAGATTCCAAAATACTGGAAACATACCGGCTGGCTTTTATTTATTTCGCTTTCAACGGGCGTGATTTTCGGATTGTTGATTAAACCCGGGAGTGCTTTAGAGACAATAATAAAAAATGTAAATATTCTTCTCGGATTCTTTCTTATCCAATCATTGATCAGATCGAAAGAAGATTTTAGGAGATTTCTAATCGCTCTAATGATAGGTGGTATATTCCCGATAGCTGTAAGTATTTACCAATCAATCACAGGAGTACATTGGGTTGAGCGCTATACTGTAGGCATGCTGCGCTATGACGGGCTATATCATGATTCATTCCCAGTAAGGTTTTATGGGTTATTTACAATATTCGCAGCCCTTATATATACAATATATTTCAGGGAACAAAGGAAGCTGTACCGTTTTTTGCCAATGATACTAATGATAGCGGCCCTGTTTTCAATCTATAAGGTATTTAGCAAAGCAGCTGTAGTAATTGCACTGGCCTGGGTGGTCCTGGCACTTCTGTTTTCAAGGCGAAAACTAAGAGTATTCCTGCTTATTGCTCTGATTGGATTAACATTTGTCTTAATAGTAGGAGACGAGATCACAGATACAACAGAACAGCTCTTCAGTAAAGAGATTGGTTACCGAACTGGTGATGTGAAGGATGCAAGATTCATGTTGTCCGGGAGAGGTTATCAATGGGAAGACTATTTTGACTTTTGGAAGAACGATCAAAAAGTGCTCTATCAGTTTTTAGGAGATGGACTGAGTCGTCCAGCCCATAACGAGTATCTTCGAATTTTGCTTGCCAGTGGAATCATAGGGATAATTTTGTATGGATTGTTTTTAATTAGAATCGGATTTCTGATTATTCATTATCCAAACGACATGAAATTATTCATTTTGATGTTGCTGGCGATGTATATTGTTGATTCTATCGGATTAGCCCCGGGAGACTACTATTATTACAATATTCTTGTATGGGGTTTTATTGGATTGTTTTTATACAATGACACCCTTTTACGTCTTGATGCAGAACCAGATCAAGAAATGACTCATGCACTGGATTAGATTGTCGTTGAGGAGTTTGATATTAATAATACAATAATCCAAGAACACGCGAAATGCTTCAACTAACCCAAAAGCTAAGTAATGGTGAACTGACCCTGAACGCAGTTCCGGAGCCTGTTATAGGCAAGGGTATGATACTGGTTCGGAACCATTATTCAATAATCAGCGCCGGAACAGAGGGAAGTACCGCACAGACGGCACGCAAGTCGTTACTAGGAAAAGCAAAGGAGCGCCCACAACAGGTAAGACAGGTATTGGATGTAATCGCCCAGCAAGGTCCCCTGCAGGCATACCGTGCAGTCACAAAAAAACTTGAAGCCTATTCGCCACTGGGTTATTCTTCTGCAGGCGTGGTAATCGGGATTGGCGATTCCGTTCAGGGCTTCAGCATTGGAGATAAGGTCGCATGCGCCGGAGCCGGCTATGCAAACCATGCCGAGATAGTTGCTGTCCCGGTAAACCTGTGCGTTAAACTGGAGGATGACGCTGATCTCAAAAAGGCAGCATATAATACCCTCGGGGCAATCTCTCTACAGGCTATCCGCCAGGCTGACCTGCGCCTGGGTGAGTCGTGTGCCGTAATAGGCCTGGGACTGCTGGGCCAGCTGACATGCCTCATGCTCAGAGCTTCCGGCATCAGAGTGATTGGGATAGATGTGAATGAGATGTCTGTTGAGGCGGCAATCCTACACTGTACTGACATGGCGCTTAAACGAGATAATCCGGGGATTGAGGACCAGATACTCCAATTCACAGGTGGTGCCGGGGTAGATGCCGTCATCATTGCCGCCGCCACTTCAAGTACCGACCCGGTGAATTTTGCAGGTGCAATAACACGTAAAAAAGGGAAGGTAGTCATACTTGGAGCAGTGCCGACCGGTTTTGACCGCGATCCATACTGGTATAAGAAAGAGCTTGAACTAAAAATGTCCTGCTCCTACGGTCCGGGCAGGTATGATCCGGACTATGAGGAAAAAGGTATTGACTACCCGCCTGCTTATGTCCGATGGACCGAGAAACGAAACATGGAGGCTTTCCAAGCGCTGCTGGCTGACAGGAAAATTGATGTTGACTACCTGACTACCCACGAATTCGACTTCAAAGATGCCCCGAAAGCCTATGACATGATCGTTCAAAAGAGCGAACCATATTTGGGCATCATCCTTCGTTATGACGTTGAAAAACCTATATCTGAAAATGAGAAAATCATTATCAGACAGCCAGCTCCTGTTGCCGAAATAAACATAGCATTTGTAGGTGCCGGGAGTTATGCCCAGGGAAACCTTCTTCCAAATATTCCAAAGAGTGAGAATATTACACGAAAAGGAGTTCTGACAAACACTGGAACCACTTCAAAACGTGTAGCAGAAAGGTTTGGTTTTGAGTTCTGCACTTCAGAGGAGAAAGACATTCTGAACAACGATGAGATTAACACTGTCTTTATCGCTACCCGCCATGACTCCCATGCAGAATATGTCCTCAAATCCCTTAAGGCCGGCAAACATGTTTTCGTTGAAAAGCCACTGTGTTTAACGACGTCCGAACTTGAAGAAATAATAGAAACTTATAAATCTCCAACCAGCAGCGTTCAATCCTCAGCCACCAGTCCTCAGTCCTCAGTCGCCAGTCATCTTCTTGTTGGATTCAATCGCCGATTCAGTTCATTATCTGACTTGCTGAAGAAACAAATTGGAACAGGTCCGATGACTATGCTCTACCGGGTTAATGCCGGAAGCATCGCTGCAGACACCTGGATCCAGAATATGGAGCTTGGGGGCGGAAGGATAATCGGCGAGGCCTGCCATTTTATAGACTACCTCACATGGCTTAACGGTTCTCTTCCTGCAACTGTATATGCATCGGCAATTCCAGGTCCTCAAAGCAAAAATGATACGGTCAATATTAATATAACCTTTGCAAACGGTTCGATGGGTGTGGTTGCGTATTATGCCAATGGCCCGAAATCGTTGCCCAAAGAATATATAGAAGTTTTTAGCTCAGGTACGGCTGCCGTACTTGACAACTTTAAAAAGCTTGAGATATTCGGAAGGAGAAAGATGAAGAAAAAACTCTTCAACCAGGATAAAGGGCAGAAGCAGATGGTTGAGCAGTTCCTGCAGAGCATACATGAAGGCAGGGCGCTCATTCCATTCGAGGAGATCGTGGCGGTTACAAAGGCATCTTTTGCAGTTCTGGAATCCATAAAAACAAGATTACCTGTTAAGCTATAAAGTCGGGTAGTTTTTTATTGACACAGCGTGGCACAGGCTTTAACGGGGTTGAGCAGAGTAAAGGACTCACTAAGGAGACTTGAGGAGTATTGCAGGAGAGAGGATTTTAAGGGATGGGATCCTTATGACGGGCTGAACTCCACGGTTTTTAAAGCCATTCCGTTTTTAAAGCACTGGGATTTTGCGCGCCTGGCATGGATACAATTATTCAAACGCAATCCAGTCAACTTGCGGAGGCTGGCCCTGATTCCCAAAGGTGTTAATCCCAAGGGTATCGCTCTCCTCCTTTCCGGCTATTGTAACCTCCTCGGATATCATCGCCTTACAGGAAGTAATGACTTTGGGAACGAAAGAGAGCTCTTAAATAAAATCGAAGGACTATCTGATCTTCTCATCTCTCTGCGTTCACCGCTCTGCGGTCATGCCTCATCATGGGGTTATAACTTCGACTGGCAGGCACGCCGCCTCTTCCTCTTTCCTGCAGGGACACCCACGGTTGTTGTAACCGCTTTCTGCGCTTCAGCTCTCTTCAAAGCTTACGAAATAACACATAACGAGAAATACCGGTCCGTTGCCCTTTCATCGGCAGATTTTGTCCTGAACCATCTTCACCGCACACCAAAGGATAAAGGTTTCCTCTTCTCCTACTCCCCCCTGGAAGGTAACAACACTGTTTATAATGCTTCTCTGCTTGGCACAAAACTTTTGAGCCAGTGTTATCACTATACCGGAAACCAGACCCAGTTTGAGGCAGCAAGAGAAAGCGTCCTTGCATGCACGGTCGCCCAGAACAGCGATGGCTCCTGGCATTATGGTGAGCTTCAGGTGCAACACTGGATAGACAGCTTTCATACCGGCTATAATCTCGAAGCACTTGTCACTTACCAGGATCTTACCGGAGACACTTCATTTTCAGTGTCAATCAACAAGGGCCTTGATTTCTACCTCAAGAACTTCTTTCTGCCTGACGGTACACCTAAATACTACCATGACAGAACATTCCCGGTCGATATCCATGCACCTGCACAATTAATAGTTACCCTCTGTAGCTCAGGACTACTCGAAAAACACCGCCCGCTGGCTGAGAAAGCGCTTGACTGGACTATCAGCAAAATGCAGGACCAGTCAGGTTATTTTTATTACCAGAAACACAGGTTGTATACCAATAGAATCTCCTATATGCGCTGGAGTAATGCGTTTATGTTCAATGCGTTGTCCTTATATCTTTTACATTCTGCCGGCAGATGAATTCCATCGAGATTAACGGCATTAAAACATACTGTTTCTCTTCACGCAGGGAGCTGATTGATCTGGCATTGTCTGAACAAAAGAGCCTGATAGCAGTTAATGCCGAGAAAATACTTCATGCCAGTGATAAAACCAGGGACCTGTTTAACAGGAATATCGGGTTCCCGGACGGGATAGGGGCTGTATGGGCACTTAAAAAGAAGGGATTTAAAAATGCCGTCAAAATACCGGGCTGCGAGCTATGGCTGGATATCATAGGCTCTGCATGGAATGATAAAACGTTTTACCTCGTGGGAGCCCAACAGGAGGTGATAGAAAAAACGGTGTCAGGACTACAAAGAGAATACCCTGGCATCAGAATAGTTAACTACCGGAACGGATACCTGCGTGACGGTGTAGACCGCCGGGATATTATCAGTGATATCGTTCTGCGCCGCCCGGATGTGGTGTTTGTTGCCATGGGCTCGCCAAAACAGGAGGCGCTGATTGAAGAGATGCAGAAGGCATATCCTGCAGTTTATATGGGACTGGGTGGCAGCTTTGACGTATACGTTGGCGCAGTGAAAAGAGCACCCGAATGGTGGATAAGGAATAACCTCGAGTGGGCATATAGGCTTGTCAGACAACCGGCACGGATTGCGAGGCAGATACATCTGGTGAAATTCGCTTGGATGATTATTGCGGGCAGGTATTAGTTTAATCCTTGCACACATAGCTTCCAAAAAGTTCAACTTTCAGAATTTATCAAAGATAATTTCACGGTCATAGAATTCTTTGACAGGTATTACACGTCGGTTGAAGTTGTGTCATAGTATTCTTATATTTGGTATTATTTTCAATTGATGACGAGATTAAGAATCAAAGACTTCGGTCCGATAAAAGGAGGTTGCACCGAGAATGACGGATGGCTTGATATAAGGAAGGTCACTCTCTTCATCGGGAATCAGGGGAGCGGAAAAAGCACTGTTGCCAAACTCATTTCTGTCTTTAGTTGGATTGAAAAGGCTATTGTAAAAGGCCAATTGAAAGCCAAAGAACTTAAAGCTTACAACAGGTTCTTAAAACAGCTTAGCTATCAACGAATTGATAATTATATCAAAAGCACTACTGAAATTGAGTACGAAGGGCGTGCTTACAGGATCTCCTATAAAAGGAATGTTTTCACGGCGGAAAAGAATGAAGCAAACGGCTATCTCCTGCCAAAAATAATGTATGTCCCGGCAGAGCGTAACTTCCTTGGAGCAATAGACCGGCCAGATAAGCTAAAGAATCTTCCAAGTCCTCTTTTTACTTTCCTGGATGAATATGATCATGCAAGAAATCTTTACTCCAAAGGGATTGATCTTCCTATAGGAGATGCACGCTTTGTCTATGACTCCCTTAATAAAATTGCCCATATTACCAACGACAATTTTACATTACGACTTTCGGAGGCTTCGAGTGGATTCCAGTCAACAGTTCCGATCTACCTCGTAATGAAATACCTGACTGAATCACTTGGAAAGGCAAATGATCCTGCTGTCAAGCCGCAATCAATTGAAGAGCAGAGGAAACTGGCCAGGGAGATTCAGAGGATCATAAATGACCCTGCTATAAGCGAAGAGGTCAGGCAGGAATCCCTGCGCCAGCTATCAGCAAGATACAAGCCAGCTTGCCTTATAAACATTGTTGAAGAACCAGAACAGAATCTTTTTCCCGGATCCCAAAGAATTTTGCTGAACAGTCTCCTTGAGTTCACAAATAATAATGAAGGCAATAAACTGATTATTACCACTCACAGTCCTTATCTGATAAATTTCTTAAGCATTGCTATCCAGGGATCAGTCCTTTATGAATCCATAAAGGAAAGCAAGGAAGTTACAGTGCTGACAAAGAAGCTTGAGGATGTGATACCGGTCAGGGCTTTACTGAAAGCCAAAGACGTGATTATTTATCAGATGGATGAGAGAAGCGGAACAATCGCCAAATTGACAGATTATGAGGGAATTCCTTCAGATAGTAATTTTTTGAATCAACAGATTCACCAGAGCAATGTTTTGTTTGACACGCTACTGGAGATTGAAGAGGAGATATGAGCTTAGATTTTTTTCAGTCCTCCTGTCAGGAAACTATCAGAGATACTTTGTTTGGCTTATGTGATGATCAGGATGGCCGGAGAGCTTATGCAAATACGGATGATCCCCGTAAGTGGGTTGCCAGGGTAAAAAATGACAGGAATTTAAGGTTGGTCTTTACAGCCATAGATAATTGCATAATTCAATTAAATGAGCACAGGGGTCATCTCAGATGTGACGGAATGCTGGCTTCTGATGAACATCTGTTCTTTGTCGAGCTAAAAGACCAGAGGAGTGGTTGGATTGAAGAAGCAATAGCTCAGCTTGAATCAACCATTCAGTTGTTTATTGAAAGCCATGGACGGCCGATCCAAAAACACAGGAAAGCGTTTGCCTGCAATAAGGCACATCCACATTTTTTCGTATTTGATAACGAACGAAACAGGAGGTTTTTCAGCACCTATGGGTTTAGGCTGGATGTTCAGGCTGAAATCATTGTTGTCTGATATTATGCCAAATGGGCAGAACTTGTATCGTTTTCATACTGATGCTTATTGTGGTTTCAGCAGCTTATGTCGGAGGATGCAGGCGGGTTGGAAGTTGGCTGGTGAAAGAGGACATACCCTCTCATGCCGATGCCATGGTGCTTCTCATGGGCAGCTTCCCGGAGAGGGTGCTGCAGGCGGCCGACATATATCATTCCGGAGTATCTGACAGCCTGATAATTGTCTATGAGAACATGGGAGCCTACAAGGCCCTTGAAGACAGAGGAGCGAGCGTCATCAGAACCACCGAACAGGCACGCGATGCGGCGGTGGCAATGGGTGTACCGGTCGGAAATATTATCATTCTGCCGGGAGATGCAAGAAGCACACTCGATGAAGCCGTGGCTGTCAACAACTACCTCGCCGGCAAACCGTGGCTCGATACACTGATCCTGGTATCCTCACCTGTACATATGCGCAGAGCACACATGATATTTAAGACAGTCCTTCGTCAGTCTGGGATTGATGCCTGCATCGGATGCAGCCCGAGCACATACTCATCGTTCAATTCTGACAGGTGGTGGCGCCGGAGGGAAGATATCCAGTCCGTATTGTCAGAATGGCTAAAAATCCTAAGTTTTATCTTATTTGAAAAGGGGAAGATTGTTTATAACTAAATTTCTGCATTATTCCTGAACCACTTATCTTCGTCCTGTCATGTCCGAACTAATTATTACCGGGTGGCCGGCAATCTTGCTGGCATTCGTGAGTTCCTTAGCCATCACGTGGTATTATATTCCCAAGATCATAAAGGTTGTTTGCAAAAAGCACCTTTCGGGCCACCCCGGCAAACATAAGATACATAAGAAAGATACACCTACCCTGGGCGGAATAGGTATTTTTGCAGGCTTCATATTTGGGTTCCTTATAGGTGTCAACGGATATATGCACAGTGTTTCATACTTTACTGCGGCTGCAATGATATTGTTCTTTATCGGACTGAAGGATGATCTGATAAACATGAATGCCTGGAAAAAATTCTTTGCAGAAATTACTACAGCACTTATTGTAGCTGTCTTCACAGACATACATTTTACCAGCTTCCACAGTTTGCTGGGGATAACAGAGCTCCCTGCCTGGGCCTCATATATTACAACCGTCTTCATTATAGTGTTAATTATAAATGCTGTAAATCTTATTGACGGGATTGACGGGCTGGCGGCATCGGTAGGTATAATTGCCTCACTCTTTTTTGGAACGTGGTTCTTCCTGTCAGGCGATTACGGGTATACGATCATGGCGGCAGCCCTGCTCGGATCATTGATAGTATTCCTTTTCTACAATCTCTCCAACGGAAGAATGAAGATATTCATGGGAGACACAGGGTCTATCGTCATAGGTTTTACCCTTGCCGTAATGACTATCAGATTCAATGAGCTGGATGCTGCCGGAAGATCATTTTATAACCTCGGATCTACCCCGTCGGTTTCAATAGCTGTCCTCATAGTTCCCCTGTTCGATACCCTTCGTGTTATTATATTAAGGTTAGTGAATCATCAGAGCGTTTTTAAGGCTGACAACAGGCACATTCACCACATGATGCTTCGTGCGGGTTTCTCACACAGGCAGACGACATTATACATTTCGATATTCAATATTCTTCTGATTGCCCTTGCACTTCTTCTCGACGGCATAGGTATCCTCTGGCTGGGGCTGGTGTTGCTGGTCATCTGTAGCTTTGCAACATACATCATACACCGTATCGTTAAACGAATCGAGGCCCCGAAATCTTCGGACCCGGCGGTTAAGGGTGCGTGAAGCCACCTTTGATCATCGTTCTACGCCAGCCCACTTTCCTTTACTGTTAATGATTTGACTCCTTTTCCTGAATACAGGTTATTACTGCTGTCATTGCGGTCTGATAATGACGGGCAGGCCATTGAAGAGGCTGCCGGTATCATTGAGCATAAGCAAACTGACTGGGAAAGGCTCTATTCGATGGCTGACAGGCACGCCGTGAAGCCTCAGCTGGCGAAATTGCTTGGAAGGATAGCAGGCACTGCAGTGCCCTTGCCTGTCAGGGAACGGTTTGAGATTTCATACAGGCAGAATCTCACTGACCAGATTGAGCATGTGACTGACTTCATGGAAGTAAGGAACCTGCTTGAGGATGCCGGGATAGCGGTTGTACCGTTCAAGGGATTCTGGCTTGCGGAAAGCTTCTACGGAAACCTTGCTGACCGGGAGGCGGGAGATATTGATGTGTTTGTAAACTACAGCGATCTCGGAAAAATCATGAAGCTGATGCCCGGCACAGGGTACCTTATCGGTGAACCATTTATTGATCAACCTGATCCGGGCGGCTGCGAATACAACTACGGAAGGTATATCGACGGGCGGTGCGTCTCTCATCTTGAATTTCACTGGAGGATAGCTCCCGCGAGGTTCGGGCTTGACATCTCGCTTGCTGATCTCAAAGGTGCAATTGAAACGGGCAGTATCCAGGGACGTGAGCTGCAGGTTTTCAATCCCTCTGCAAATCTCCTTCTCACCGTAATGCATCACGGAGGTAAAGACAGCTTCAGGTTCCTGAAGCAGGTTTATGACATCGCCATGATAATCAGATCGGACAGAGTTATTGATTATGCATGGATAGAACAGAAAGCACGGGAATTTCATTGCAGGAGACTATTTCTGGTATCACTGAAGCTTGCCGCTCTTGTGACGGGGATGAAGGTGCCGGATGCTTTCGCTCATGATGCCGGGTCACGGACGATCACCCGGCTGGCGCAAAACCGGATGAGAGCGCTTGGCCAGCTGCCTTCTGACCGCAGGAGGTTCGTGCCGGAGTTGAACGACTGGATTTTCCGGGTCAGATCGCGTGAGGGAGTACGGGTTAAGACAGATATTGTCATACGTTTTGTGAGGAAGGCGCTGATGCCGCGTCTCGTGCCGAAGAGCATGCATCGGTTCTTCATGAGGAAATATATAATTCCTGATTACGCAAGATGATTGATGATTATGTGCTTCCCGATGTGAGTTTGCGTGAGGTTTCTGCCGTGAAAACTGTTGTTAACCCGGATTTCACTTCCGGTAACTGGCAGGTAAATCAGAATGAATATTCAGCCCGGGTGGATGGCGTGGCAGACTTTTATGTGAGAGACGGGAATTATGTTGAGTTTGTTCCCGATGCAGGGGCCAACCAAGGGTGGATCAGGCTTTATCTCAGGGGCCAGGTGCTGGTGGCTCTGCTACATCAGCGAAGGATTCTGAATTTCCATGCAAGCAGCTTTGTCCATGATGGCAAAGGCATAATGGTACTTGGCGATGCAGGAACCGGCAAGTCATCGATTACAGCTTCATTCATCATTAAAGGGGCCGGTTTTCTGACTGACGATATTACACCGGTAATTTTCAGGGATGGAGATCCCCTGATCTGGCCCATATATTCAGATATCAGGCTTAGAGACAGTACCGTTGAGCAGCTGAAAATAAGTCCTGAGAAACTCAGTCGCGGTGAGGTCTGGACCGGGAAGCATCATCTCCGCATAGAGGGGACAACGGCAGAAAATTTTCCCCTGCACATGATCTTGAAAATTGATATTGGGGAGTGCAGTTCACCTGAGTTTCATGAGCCTTCATCTGCTGATAAGTTCTCTCTTCTGAGGAGCGAGATCTGCTCATGGGAGATGCTTGCCGGAATGGCGGAGACTGAGGCGGCTTACCTGCAGCAGCTGGTTAAGATAGTTGAACAGGTGCATATTGTCAGGGTAGTAAGGCCGCCGGAGATCAGTATCATGCAACTTCATGAAGCTTTAAAGGGCTTTTTGAAACAGATATGAGATTTGAGCAGGCTAAAAAGGTTTCTTGAAGTTTCAGGTCCGGAGAGAAGGTTATTTCTGGAGGCGCTGATTCTGCATATGTGGATCGGGTTGTTGCTGAAGGCCGTGCCGTTCAGGTGGATACCACGGTTGTTTTCAAGTCCGCAGTCGGCAGTCCACAGTCGGCAGTCCATAGGCGGCAGTCCGCAGTCCGCAGTCATTGAGATGATAAGAGATGCCATCAAGAGGGCATCAGGGGTTTCGCCATGGAAGAACAAATGCCTTGTCAGTTCCCTTGCCGGGCGGTGCATGCTGCGGCGAAGGAGTATCAACTCACAGATTTCCCTTGGGATGGCCAGGGATACCGATGGTAAGATGACGGCACATGCCTGGCTCCTGGCGGAAGGTCTTGAGATCGTTCCCTCCGGCGAACGCTTCCACGAATTATATAAATTCTGAAAAACAATTCCTCTCCCCGGGTGTTTTTATCTAAATTTCTGAAATTTAATGGAGGAAGTTGTTTGCATATTATTTAAAATGTTTTACTTTGCATTCGAATAGTCGGAAATGAAAACAACAGATACTAAAAAGAAAGTCTGGTTACGGCCGGAGGTTCATGTTCTGAACATTAAGAAAGATACTTTCAGCGGTGCCGGTTCCGGAGCTGAACTGGCAGGTAAAACCGGACCTCCCAGGAAATAGTGTATCTCCATTTCCCTATTTATCTGCAAAGATTTCTTATTTAATCGCAATATCCCGGAAGAACTCTTCGGAAAGTTAGAGAGTTATGTAATTCCTTTTTTTGGGGGTTGATGATTTCAAATGATACGCTTTCCTAATTCCCGGTGTTCATATGATCTTAGGATACATATCATTTTCACATGCCGGTTTGGAGTCATCGTCTATTGACCTGTTAAATAATATTTCGGTCAGGGACCATCTGGCATTTCATGCTGTAACCCTGGGTGAATTTAAAGGCGGCTATTTTCTCAACAACAGGCTGCCTTTCTTATCAGCTGATATATGCTATTGCAGCAGCAGCAACGATATACTTGTTTTGCTGTCAGGTTCAATTTACAACAGGGAGGAATTATTACTTCGCTGCAACCTGCCTGCTTCTGCCTGTGACCCTTTTCTGATAGCAGAGCTTTTTTCCAGTGAAGGGCCGGACTTTGTAAAAAGGCTGAATGGTGATTTTGTTATTTTTATCTTTCAGCCGGCCAGGAAGCTTGCTTATCTTTTCCGTGATCAGGTGGGAATACGTCCTGTGGCATGGATTTTCGACAGGCAGACACTTTATTTTTCATCAGATATCATCGGCTTGTGCAAGGCCCTTTCAGTAGGGGAGACTATCGACAGTGAATACCTGATGGGGTACTTTAAATATATTGATTACAGGAAGACTCCTGACAATAAGGTCAGGAAGTTACATCCCGGGCATTTTATTCAGTTTACGGAAAGCGGGGCGTTAATTACCAGATACTGGAACCCAAGGGATATAAAAACAGACAGGAGCCTGACTCATGAACGGATGTTGTCTGAGCTCAAATCATTAGTTCATGATGCAGTCAGGATTCGCTGCGACAGGCGCTTCATTGGAGGGGCCCATGTGAGCAGCGGAATAGACTCAGGTATTGTTGCTGTGCTGGCACGCAGGCAGTATTCAAAACAGGGGAACTTTTACGGATTTTCATGGTCGCCTGAAAATTATTCTGTTGATAAAACAGACTTTGACGAAAGACAAATAGCATCAAAACTGTGTCAGGAGGCTGATATCAGCCTTGTCTTTGCTGACTTACAGAAAGAGGATTTTCTGCACTCAGTTTCGTCGTTTTTTGATAACCGGGGTTATTTCTCTGAAGATTATGCGGCAATGCAGGCTGTAAAAACCGGAACCAATCTTATCTTCAGCGGATGGGGTGGCGATGAGTTTATCAGTACCGGTGACAGGGGAATTGAATTGGATCTGTTGCGGGAGCTGCGACTGCAGGCTTTTTTCAGGAGGAATCCGGTCAGCAATCTGAAAAAATTCATAAGAAATCAGATTTCTTATGTGCTCAATCCTGCATTTGGCTTTTTGAACAAAGGCACGGCAAGATCATTCAGAAATGATGCGCGTTATATTAAAAAGCCTTATAAAAAGAGCGATCCCGCAGCGATCAGGAATTTTTATTTTCACACCTCCAGGCGTCAGCTTCATCTGAGATTGTTGGAGTTCTATCATCTTCAGGAACGTTGCGAAAGTTGGGCCATAAACGGCTTCAGGAGGGGCGTGGAGTATCGCTACCCCCTCCTTGACAGAAGGATCATTGAATACATGCTCAAGGTGCCATCAATATTGCTGTGCAAAACCGATTACTACCGGCCTGTGCTTCGCGAAATAAGTGAAGATATACTTCCTGATGAAGTTCGCTGGAACTGGTCTAAAAACGATCCTGTCTATTGGGCGTGGATGGACGAAATGTTTAGTCAGTCAGCAGTTGTTTTTATGGATGAAGTAAATACCTGGAAAGAAAATCCGGACCTTCATTTTGTTGATTTTGATCTGCTGGCAGCAGATATTTCAAATTTCAGGTCGAAAAGTCTTGATACAGAACCCAGGGTACTTTTCAGGGCCCTTGTTTACATAAAGGCGATCCATGACTTTTCCCTGAGGTATCACGAAATAACATGATGACAGTTCTCCAAACAGCCCCGGTCCGGGAGCAGTCGGTTTGTGTCCGTTGCGGCTTCTGCTGTGACGGTACGCTTTTCATGCATGCGCATCTGAATGATGGAGAGCGCGGTAACCTGCCGGAGAAGATTGAGAAGGCGGCTTTTACTGAGGATGAGAAAGATTTTTTCAGGCTTCCTTGTCGCTATTTCTCAGGTAAATGTACCATATATGACTGCAAGAGAGCTGACGTCTGCAGCTCATACCGCTGCCAGTTGCTGAAGGATCTTTCGGATGGGAAGATAAGCATTGATGCGGCCCATGAGACGGTAAGGCAGGCTTCAATTATGCGGGAGAGTATTTTTAAGGACTTCCGAAGGGTGACCGGAAGCAGGAGGAAGATGTTTTTCAGACAGATGTTAATCGAGCTGGGCAGGCTCCAGAAAACCACATCGCCCGACCGGTCGCTCGGCAGTGACCTGGATATGCTAATCGCACGATGCAATATTTTTGAGGCGTTACTTATAAAGCATTTCCGGTCAGAGGATGATTTTGAGAAGATGGTAATGAAGTAAGGGGAAAAAAGAAACAAGCCAAAAGCAATCTAAAATGACAGATATAGAAATGAACCACGAAACCTCAGGACCATCCCGTCAAAAAACAGGGACATCTGCTTTGCCTGAACAGAAGTCCAAGACCAAATATGTCAGAAATAGCAGGACCATCTCCGGCCGTCTCCATGATGAACTGGTGATGATGGACATTGAGCAGGGGAAGTATTTTTCGCTCAATCCGGTTGCCACAAGGATCTGGGATCTGCTTGAGGAACAGATGACCATGGAAGAGATATGCATTGATTTACAGGAGGAGTACGACATTGATAAGGAAACATGCAAAAATGACGTACAAAGCTATTTATCAGAGATGGTAAAGCTCAGACTCATCACAGCAATAGAGATTCAGTAGGTCTGGCAACTTATCCATAGGATCAGTTATACTTCATTCCCGATTAGCTTACTAAATATTGAGGGCTCTAATCTGTTGACAAATTATATTCTGCCTGGATGTAAATTTGTTTAAATAAAATCAATGTTACATAACTAAAATTGTTAAATTTAGGGCGTAGTTTAATTCATATATTATTTTCCGGACACTTATGCATGGGAATCCGGAAGTTATTGTTGTATAAATATTCTCACAGACTATGAAAAGAGAGCTTCCTTTGAACAGCAGAATGACCAGGTTCTTTACGGCTTTGATCCTGACAGGATTGATATCAGTTGAATTTATGTCGGGTCAGGGATGGTACGGTTCGGACTGGCAATATCGGATGCCGGTAACTGTCTCCAATCCGGGCAGCACACATTTGTCAAGCTTCCAGGTACAGATCATACTGACCGGCGGCACGGGAGGTAATTTTGATTTTACCAGGGCCCTGAGTGACGGAAGTGACATTAGGGTAACCTCAGACAACGGCGTCACTCTTATACCCTTCTGGCTTGAGACATGGGCTGCCCATGCCGAGGATCCGAGAACGGATACTATCTGGGTGAAGGTGCCGAATATACCCGCGGAGGGTACCACTGTATATATCTATTATGGCAACGCAGAGTCCACGATCACCGATCCGGACTATGTGCCGTATTATCCTTTCACGGCTTTTACCCCGTCGGAGCCAGTCGAGATGCCTCCATCCGGGCCCTATACCAAGCATCCTGACAACCCTATCGTACCAATAGATGACCCCTATATAACAGATGGTAATGATCTGACAATTCCCGGCAAGGGATTGCTGGCCGAGAACATTGTCTACGACGATGAGACGGGCCATTACTGGATGGTCTTTGCCAACTACAGGAGCGGTTCGGTAGGGCTTGTGTGGTCCGATGACCCGTCTGATCCAGCAGCATGGCACTGGCACAGCGGGGCGGTGGTCACCAGTGCCAATGCCCCTCACCTGATGAAACACAATGGGATCTGGTACATCTACTTTTCACGGTTGCCGAATATCTATTATGCTACCAGTGCTACTGTCAACGGTACTTTTACCGAACCTGCCAATAATATTGTTTTATCGCCGTCAGGAGACCTGTGGGATCAAGCCAGGGTTGATGAACCTTATGTCTTTCAGCGTTCTGACGGGACCTGGATCATGTTGTACATGGGTGACAGGGGTGGTGCTACCGAACAGGTAGGTTACGCCTACTCGGATAACCCTGTTGGTCCCTATACTTTTTTTGACAACGGCAATGACACCATTACCGGGTTGTGTATTCCGTTCGGGGAGCCTGGGAGTTTTGATGCTGGCACCGTTGCGGACCCGTGGGTTATTGAACATGACGGCACATATTATATAGGCTATACGGTGAGTCCTACCAAGTCCGGGTGGTCAACAGCCCTTGCCACGACCACTGACTGGCAGACCTTTGAGAAGCAGGGTTTGATTCTGCCACGCGGTGATGACGGCAACAGTTTCAGGGGTGCCGTGGCACGGATAGGCGATCAGTATGTTTTCCCGTTTACCGGTGACAGTTATGATATGCGTATAGCGACACAACCGGTCTTTACCACGAATGACCCGACTGATCCTGTAAATGAGTATACTGACCCCGGTGATCCGTTAAATACTATTATCAATGACCCTGAAGCTGTATTTGATTTTTATGACGGATTTAGCGGAACAAGTCTGAATCTTGCAAAGTGGACAACACACAATGGGACAATTGCTCAAGTAGTTGTAAGAGGTGACTCATTAACATTGACGGGAAGTGGTACATGGATTAGATTAAATTCTACCAGTGCCTTCGGTATGGGATATATAGGAGAAACACGCGCCAGGCATCCGAATGCGCCTGCCACGGATATGATAGTTGAATATTTGTTTTCTGCGACCCAATCCAGTTGGGATTTAAGACTCACTGACAATTACACTACCCTGAGTCGCTGGCAATGGTATGTATCGACTACTTCAGGTAATTTTGGACCAAATACGGACACCAATTGGCATCTATACAGTATATACAGGGAGAGCCCGGGGACAGCCGGGTTCATGATTGATGGATCAGGTGTGACCGTTTCCACAGGAGTGACGACGGCAAACCTCTATCCCGGATTAATGTCCTTCGGAAATGGTAATCAGTTTGTAGTTGACTGGACCAGGGTGCGCAAGTGGGCAGGTGCAGATCCGGTTACAACCCTGGGAACCGAGGAGCCTTATTATACAAATCAATGGACCGGCCTCGACTTGACAGACGGTACCAACTGGCATGATGCAGACAACTGGACTAATGGGATTCCGGATAATACATCCAATATCCTGATACCTGATGTAACGAATCAACCGGTAATAAGTTCCGGCGATGCAGCGTGTAACCGTATTGTGATTCAAACAGGTGCAACGGTTGAAATAGCAAACACAAGAACTCTTTATGTAAGCGGTTACTGGATCAATGAAGGCGGCACACTGATAACCGGGTCAGGTACAGTGTCGTTCAGCGGTCTTGTTCAGACGATAGGAGGGTCTTCATCTACAGGATTCAACAATCTGATAATAAATAGCTCTGTTTCTACTACGCTGTTAATTAACACATCAGTCTCAGGGAATCTCAGCATTACTGGCGGCATATTTGACCTCGGAAGCTATACATGTGATCGCGTTACTAATGGAGGGACTCTGGCGATGGGAGAAAATACCATCCTGAAAATAGCAGGAACCGGCACTGCCCTGCCGGCGAATTTTGCTGATCATTCATTTGACCCAACAAGCCAGGTTGATTACTGCGGTGAAGCTCAGACGGTATCGGAGGTAAGTTACGCCTCACTGATTCTGTCGGGCTCAGGTGTAAAAACCTTCCCGGCTGCAGGACTGTCGGCGAGCCTTCTTTCCATCAGCGGGTCAGCAACTGCAGCTCTGCCTGACGGCTCATCATCTGCTGCCGGAATCCTGATATTGGGAGGAGAGGCAGCACTGAGCGGTTCATATGGCAGCACTTCTTCTGCGGCTGATAACACTGATGACCAGTATTTCACTGTGGGCTATACAGGTATTGTGACACATAATTATGTAGATGGCAAGTGGCTGGGATTGACTGATAATCGTTGGAGCAATGCGGCAAACTGGTATGGGGGAGTGCCGGATGCCTCAACTGATGTGCTTATTACAGCCGATGCGTCCAATCAGCCTGAGATTACCACTGACTCGCCTGCTGCCGTATGCGGCAATCTTACCATTAACAGTGAAGCCTCACTCACAATCAGGGCAGGGGAAGCTCTTACTGTCACCGGTGATATGATAAATAACGGTACTCTTACAATTGAATCGGACCTCTTTGCCAACGGATCACTGATCGTGAACGGTACCGCAACAGGGGTAGTCACCTATAACCGCACGATGAATACGAGCGGCAATCTCTACCACTTTTTCTCGGCACCGGTAGTAACAACTGCTTTCCCGACTACCGGTACAGTATGGGCATATAATGAGGTCACTGCAGATTGGGACGAAGTTACCTCCAACGTGACGGGGAAAGGGTACACCCTGGAGAAAGGCATAGATATGCTCAGCTTCACCGGTACTCTTGTCGGTTCAGACACTGTGACATATAATGCCACATCTCCATACAGATACAATGACTTCATCGATGGCACTGAACTGAATTACAATGCACGCGCATTTGTACAGAGCGCAGACGGAAGTCATTCGGGAGAAATAAAAAGGAGCCTCGACAACTACGGCGGTGGCGGCTGGAACCTGCTGGGGAATCCGTATACTTCTGCCATCAGTGTATCAGATTTTATCACTGCCAATTATAGCTCCACTCCGGCACTGAGCCAATTTGATCCCAATTATGTTGCACTCTATCTCTACAACGGAAGTACTTATCGTTGGGTGGGGCTGGAAGATGGTTGGCTTAACGGTACAGGTCTTGATATTGACCACATCCAGGTTGGTCAGGGATTTTTTGTGCTGGCAATGAATGATGCCTCAACATTCAGATTCACACGTTCAATGCAGAAGACGGCTACCGATGTCCTGCTGTTGAAATCAGCAAAAGCGAACAGTGACCCCTGGCCTGGCATAATGCTGAGATTGAAATATGGCGAAAAAGAGAGTTCCACCCTGCTGGTTTACAATGAGAATATGACTGCAGGGCTGGATCCGGGATACGATGTGGGACTGCTTAGCTCAGGCCCTGAAGTTGAACTGTACAGTAGCCTTGCAGCTAACGATAACAGTGTAAACTTCACACGTCAGGCACTGCCTGTTGAGGGTGCTGACAAGATTTTCGTGCCAATAGGTATAGACTCCGAAAACGGAGGAGAAGTAACATTCTCAGCCGCCACTTCAGTGCCCCTCGGTAGCTTCCGTTACTGGCTGGAAGACAGGACAGCCGGCACATTCACTGACCTCAGCACAAAAAGCTACACAGTGACATTGCCGCCGAAAAGCTACGGCACAGGCAGATTCTATATAATTGCATCAACGAATACCCCAACTGGAATCAACCAGATTGGGGAGGGAGATCAGGATTTAAGAATCTGGACTCACAATGGGAATATAGTTATAAAGGGTGAAGTCTCCTCCGGGGCTGTATGTGAGTTATTTGATGTGGGAGGCCGGAAGCTCCTGTCCGGGAACCTGGTTGACGGTGAACTTAATACCATTAACCTGCCTTCCGGCATTCACGGTGTGTTTTTCGTACGAGTTACTGACGGCGTGAAGGTAATAACCAGGAAGATCGCTATACTTTAAAAGCACTGAATGACAAATCGGGGATGGGATGAGGCTGCTCGAAAAGCTCTTATCCCTCCCCGCTTATTTTTCATCCTTATTTATGCCGGGTTTGTCATATTTCCGTTGCAATAAACCGGAGGCTGATCTAACTTTATGTTTTTTAACGTGAAGTGTTTAATTTTCAGACTAACGTGCAGAGTCTGAAGGGAGGAATGAAAATGAGAACGGCGAACAATTACCGGGGCAGGAACAAAAGAGTATTGTTAATTCTTATTGCCGGCATGATATCAGCTCAGCTGCTTATAGCACAGGGTTGGAGCTATCGGATGCCGGTGACAGTTACCAATCCCGGTACCAGCGAACTTGTAGATTTTCAGGTGCAGGTATTTCTTAATGGTGACAATTTTAATTTTGCGGGCACCCTGGCAGACGGAAGCGACATACGTTTCACCTCTGACAACGGCACAGCGCAGATACCTTTCTGGATCGAATACTGGGATCAGGCAAATGATACTGCAAGTATTTGGATAAAGGTGCCCTCCATCCCTGTCGGTGGTACCGTGGTTTATCTTTATTACGGCAACCCGGTTCCGACGGTACCTTCAGACATCATCGCCGAAACACCTCCGGCAGGGCCGTACACCAAGCATCCTGACAACCCTATCGTACCAATAGATGACCCCTATATAACCGATGGTAATGATGCGACAATTCCCGGCAGGGGATTGCTGGCCGAGAACATTGTTTATGATGATGTCACGGGTCATTATTGGATGATATTTGCCAACTACAGGAGCAGTTCTGTGGGGCTTGTGTGGTCCGATGACCCGTCTGATCCTGCAGCATGGCATTGGCACAGCGGGGCGGTGGTCACCAGTGCCAATGCCCCTCACTTGATGAAGCACAATGGGACCTGGTACATTTACTTTTCACGTTGGCCGAATATCCGTTATGCTACCAGTGCTACTGTCAACGGTACTTTTACCGAACCTGCCAATAATATTGTTTTATCGCCGTCAGGAGACCTGTGGGATCAAGCCAGGGTTGATGAACCTTATGTCTTTCAGCGCTCTGATGGTACCTGGATTATGATGTACATGGGTGACAGGGGTAGTGCTACCGAACAGGTAGGTTACGCCTACTCGGATAACCCTGTTGGTCCCTATACTTTTTTTGACAACGGCAATGACACCATTACCGGATTATGCATTCCCTTTGGAGAACTGGGTAGCTTTGACGCTGGTACTGTGGCAGATCCCTGGGTTATCGAATACTCGGGGACTTATTACATCGGTTATACAGTGAGTCCTACCAAGTCAGGATGGTCAACAGCCATAGCCACTACGACAGACTGGCAGACCTTCACCAAACATGGGGTAATATTGCCGAGGGGCACAGATGGAAACAGCTTCAGGGGGGCAGTGATACGGATTGGAGATGAATATGTATTCCCTTATACAGGTGACAGTTATGATATGCGGATCGCAACTCAGCCAGTATATCAGATGTTTCCTAATCCTGTTGACAATCCTGATGCCGTATTTGATTTTTTTGACGATTTCAACGCAGACACTTTAAATACTTCCAAATGGTTGTATCGGGAGCCGAATGACGCAGATCAGGTTGCTTTGGGAGGTGGCCTGCTTACTTTAACTTCAACGTCAACAGCAAACTATGTTCGTATCGGAGCCACTTCTTCCTTTGGCTTCGGTTATCTGGGAGAAACCCGGGGCAGGCATCCCAATCCCTCTGCTGCAAATATGATCGTTGAGTATCTGTTTGCACAGAGTCTGACGAACTTTGATTTGAGAATCACCGACAATTTTACAGCCCTTGGCCGTTGGCAGAGGTATGTACTTACTGATTCAGCAAGTTTTGGTCCGCCGACGGACACTGACTGGCATATATTCAGTATGTACAGGGAAAGCCCTGGCACAGCCGGATTTATGATAGATGGCTCAGGCGTGACAGTCTCTACTGGAGTGCCGGTGGCAAACCTTTATCCGGGGTTAATGTCATATGGTACTTCAAACCAGTTTACGGTTGACTGGACCAGGGTACGAAAGTGGGCAGGAGTCGATCCGGTTGTTTCCCCGGGGGCAGAGGAGAACCTGCTCACACAATGGACGGGTGCCATCAGCAATGATTGGAATGTATCAGGAAACTGGACGGCAGGGGTACCTGCGGGGTATAACACCGTTTTAATTCCGGCGTCATCGAATGAGCCTGAAATATACGGCCCGCTGGAGATAAACAGCATGAACAGCCTTACACTCGATCCCGGCGGAGCGCTGACAGTAACGTCCGATCTTACCATCAATGGCCCACTGATAATTCATTCTGCACTGGCTATCAGCGGCTCCTTGATTGTCAACGGCACAAGCACAGGCAATATTACCTTTAACCGTCAGCTTAAGCCAGGCTCTGATGCTGCGTCTGACTGGCACCTGGCAGCGCCGCCGGTGGCAACAAACGCCGATGCGAATACCGGAAAGGTCAGCACGGTTTATGAATGGTCGGAGACTGCCGGCACATGGACCTCAACTGGGATCACCTCCACCCTGCCGGGTCATGGGTACAACATCCGCCAGGAGGAGGCCAGCGACGGGACCATCTCTTTCACAGGTCCGATTGTCAACAGCGATCTGACGGTGGCAGCATCATCCCCCTACGCAAATGCCATAGCCCCGGATGAGAGCTACTTCAACAGAACATTTGTTGCCGGCAGAAGCCTGGCAAATATGGGCGGCAGTGGCTGGAACCTTCTCGGTAATCCATATCCTTCAGCCATTTCAGCCAATGCATTCATTGGAGCCAACTACAGCGCCACACCGGAGCTGAGCCAGTTTGATCCGAACTACGTGGCTCTCTACCTCTTTGACGGCACCGAGCGCCGATACTATTACCTGGCTAACTCTACAGGATGGCCGTCGGGTACGGAGCTCAGCGCGACTCACATACAGGCAGGCCAGGGGTTCTTCGTGCTGGCCATGAATGACAACTCTGAATTCACCTTCACCCGCGCCATGCAGGAACACAGCACCGCAACGGCCATGCTCAAATCGTCAGGCGAGACGGATGACCGATGGCCGGGACTGCAGCTGAAGGCCACCCATGCCACGGGCGAAGTGCTGACAACAGTTGTCTATAACGGTGCCATGACCACCGGTGTTGATCCGGGCTACGACGTAGGGCTCTTTAAATCCGGGCAGGATATTGAGCTATACACAACCCTTGCTGTCAATGACAACGGGGTGAACTATACGCGCCAGGCACTGCCGGTATCAGGTGCTGATACACTCGTCATACCTGTCGGTGTTGACTTTAAGGACGGCGGCGAGGTCACCTTCTCGGCTGAGACGGTGCCTGTGGATGGTCGCAGGTTCTGGCTCGAGGACAGGGTAGCGGAAAGCTTCACGGACCTGAGCCTGAAGAGCTACACCGTAACTCTCCCCGCTGACAGCTACGGCACGGGACGCTTTTTTATCATCGCCTCGACAAACACCCCTACTGACATTAACCGTCCGGAAGCGCCGGAGGGTAACCTGCGGATCTGGATCTCCGGCGACAGGCTGGTGATACAGGGAGAGATCGGCGACGGTTCGTTTTGCGGGCTGTTCGACCTGCAGGGGAGGAAGATGCTGGAGCAGCAGCTGACTGACGACGGGATGAATATCGTGGAGCTGCCGGTGGAACTGCATGGCGTGGTGCTGGTCAGGGTAATTGACGGGCCGGTGGTGATAACCAGGAAGCTGGTGATTCCGTGACGTTATAATACTGAATCCTCTGCATCGAGGATGTATTACACGCAGAGATTCTAAACAGGTTATTCTGAGAAAATACCTTTTCATTTTTAAAACCTTTGCGCTCCTGCGGGATCATGAACCGTGGAAGCTGACGCTGATATTCCTGCTGACGCTGCTGCTGGGGGTGACGGGAGGGTTCTCCATCGTGCTTCTAATACCGCTGCTGCAGCTGCTGAGCATCGGCGCCGGCGAGGCCTCTGAAGGAGTGGCGCTCTTCATACAGAACCTGGCTGACAAGGCCGGCATTGAGCTCACAATCGGGAGCATACTGCTGGTATATATGGTGCTGCTGACCCTCACTGCACTGCTGCAGTACTGGAAGGCACTGCTCGACGCCCGCTACCAGCAGACATTCATCTACACTCTTCGCCGGCGCCTCTTCCGCAAGATCATCATGGCCGACTGGCAGCTGCTCAACAGTCGCAGCAAGACCAACCACCTCCAGGTGCTCACCCGCGAGGTGCCCAACCTGGCAAACTACTACTTCTTTTACCTGAAGCTGCTGACGACGCTTATCATGACCGCGGCCTATACCCTCTATGCCATGCTGGTGTCGGCCGGATTCACCCTTATCATCATCGCCGTAGGCATAATAGTCTTCTTCCTTCTGCGCAGGTTCCTGATGCGGTCGTTCCGCCTCGGCAAAGGATATGTTGACTCCTACAACCGGCTGCTGAAGTACATAGACGACTTCTGGCAGACGGTCAAGATAGCCAAGGTGCACAGCTCGGAGGATTACTACTTCAACCGCTTCGACGAGGCAAGCACCTCACTGCTTAACATGGAGTACCGCATGCAGAAGAATTGGTCGGTGCCGCAGCTGATACAGCGCATCGTCGGACTGGCGGTGCTGGTGGGTATCGTCTGGTTTGGGTACAGGTCGGGCACCATACCCATGGCCTCGTTTGTCATACTGATACTGCTCTTTTCGCGCATTTATCCGCAGCTGATAGCCATCAACACAGACGTCAACATGATTGTCTCCAATGTGGCGTCGGTGAAGCTTGTTATGCAGCTTGATGAGGATCTGCCCGAGCCGGGGGTTGCGACGGGGGATGTTCACCCTTCTGTGGCGCTGAAGAAGGAGATAAGGCTGGAGGATATCACCTTTGCCTATCCTGACGGTGAGAAGCTCTTTGACGGGTTCAGGGCGGTTATCAGGGCCAACGCGATCACTGGCATCGTGGGGCAGTCGGGCCGTGGCAAGACAACACTCATTGATCTCATTGCCGGGCTGCAGAGACCGGGGGCGGGGAAGATATTCATTGACGGGGTGCCGCTGGATGAGGATCTGCTACCGGCGTGGCGTGCCGGGCTGGGTTACCTGCCGCAGGATCCGTTCTTCATCGACGGCACGCTGCGTGAGAACCTGGTGTGGGACAGCGGCGGACGTCCGGCGGATGAGAACCGCGCCGGGGCTTCCGGAGGGCGAAGTGGAGATAATGACCACCGCGGAAGCATTAGCGGTGTCAGTGATGAGGAGATCATGGCGGTACTGGAACAGGTAAACGCTACCCACCTGGTAAAGCGGTTCAGGAAGGGTCTCGATGCCTTTATTGTCAACTATCCGTTTGCCTTCTCCGGTGGCGAGTGCCAGCGGCTGGCGCTGGCAAGGGTGCTGCTGCGAAGACCGTCAGTGCTGCTGCTTGACGAAGCCACTTCGTCGCTCGATGCGGAGAATGAAGCAATCATCATGGAGGTACTGGCACGACTGAAGGAGCGAATCACAATCGTCTTCGTCACCCACCGCGAGTCGGTCACCAGGTGGTTTGACGAGGTGATATCTATATAATCGGGGATCTGTAATCCTGGTTGCCAAAGCATAAAAAGCATGTCTTTATTCGATTGAAATCACAAATTATTATAATTAATTGTGATTGTAATCGAAAAAAAGTATATTTGTTTACGATTTGGTTATGATAAAAAGGCATCTGGAAATAGCTCTGAGGGACCACCTGTTTAAGGATAAAACAGTTGTTTTATATGGTGCGAGGCAGGTGGGGAAAACCACACTTATCAATGAAGTGGTCAAAAAGCTTGATAAAAGGACGCTGGTGCTCAACGGAGATGATGCGGATGTCCGGGCTTTATTCGAGAATGCTACTGCCTCCGGATTCAGGCCTGTGGTCTCCGGTTACGGTATAGTAATTATTGATGAGGCACAGAGAATTCAAAATGCCGGCCTGGGCATTAAGATAATACATGATAATTTCAATGATATTCAGTTAATAGTTACAGGCTCATCATCGCTTGAGCTTGCCGCTATAATTAAAGAGCCTTTGACGGGTCGCAAGCATGAGTTCTTCCTCTATCCGTTTTCTTTCAGGGAGCTTGCAGACCATAGCGGATTTCTTGAAGAGAAAAGAGATCTGGAGCAAAGACTGATATTTGGATCATATCCTGATGTTGTCAATAACCGGGGTCGTGAGACCAGAATACTGAAAGAACTGGCTTCGTCTTATCTTTATAAGGATATTCTGGCGATAGGAGGTATCAAGAAGCCTGTCCTCCTTGAAAAAATCCTGAAGGCTCTTGCCTTGCAGGTTGGCAATGAGGTTTCTTATAATGAGTTTGCACAGACGTGTGGTTCTGATAAAGGAACAGTTGAGAAATATATTGACCTCCTGGAAAAGGCATACATTGTTTTCAGGTTACCGGGGCTGAACAGAAATGTAAGAAGCGAGATCAAAAAGGGTAAGAAGATATATTTCTGCGATAACGGGATCAGAAATGCAATCCTGGGAAACTTTCTGCCTCTCCGTTCACGGGTTGATGCAGGTGCCCTTTGGGAGAATTACCTGGTCAGTGAACGAATAAAACTGACAGTTAATCTGGATGAAAGGCCAGTGTCGTATTTCTGGAGAACCACCCAGCAGCAGGAGATTGATTACATAGAGGAAATAAGCGGCGAGTTCATTGCTTATGAGTTTAAATGGAATCCATCAAAAAGAGGTTCTCTTTCAAAGACATTTGCAAATTCCTACAGGGTAAAATCATTTTCTGTTGTCACTCCGGAAAACTATCATGAGTTTCTTTCAGAGATAAGTGGACTTTAAATTCCGGTTCCTGACAATAGCTACGGAGGAGACTGCATGAGAAGTGAGAATCTAAATCATATGGAGGTAAACTGTCAAAATGTCGAATATTTTGACAGTTGATGAAGTTACTGTCAAAAATTAAGGCGATTATCTTACTAATGTCAGATTGTTCAAATATTTGACATCAAAATCAGGTAAGTGTCATATCAGAAACATGAAGAAGAAGATTTATCTGTGCAGTCCGCACATGGGCGGAGGTGAAATGAAGTATGTTCAGGAGGCGTTTGACTCGAACTGGATAGCTCCGCTGGGGCCCAATGTAGATGGCTTTGAGAAGGAGCTGTGCTCTGCAGTGGGTGCAAAGCATGTCGCTGCTTTGTCGTCGGGCACAGCCGCCATACACCTTTCGCTGATACTGCTTGGTGTTAAGCCGGGCGATTATGTCATAGGGACATCATTTACGTTCTCGGCAACAGTCAATCCTATTGCATACCTGGGGGCGACACCTGTTTTGGTGGACAGTGAGCCCGGCACGTGGAACATGGATCCGGAATTGCTGGAGGAAGCAATTCAAATCGCAAATCGCAAATCGCAAATCGCAAATATCAAGGCGATCATTGTGGCGCATTTGTACGGGATGCCGGCGAAGATGAAGGAGATAATGGCTGTTGCGGATAAGTACGGGATCCCGGTTGTTGAGGATGCTGCAGAGGCATTAGGGTCAGAGTATATGGGAAAGAGGGTCGGATGCAACAGTAAATTTGGTATTCTCTCTTTCAACGGTAACAAGATCATTACAACCAGCGGCGGCGGGGCGCTGATATCCGATGATGCTGCGCTTATTGAGCGTGCCCGTTTCCTCGCCACACAGGCCCGGGATCCGGCGCCGCACTACCAGCACAGCGAGATAGGTTATAACTACCGGATGAGTAACGTGGTGGCGGGTGTAGGCCGCGGACAGCTCGAGGTGCTTGACCTCCGCGTCAGGCAGCATCGTGAGATCAACTCCTGGTACCGTGAGCTGCTGAAAGATGTCCCGGGTGTGACGTTCCAGTCGGAGCCCTCGGCGGACTTCCGTTCGAACTTCTGGCTGACTTGCATCGTGATTGATCCCGCCGTGGCGGGGACCGACCGCGAGAAGCTTCGCCTTGCGTTTGAAGAGGCCAATATTGAGTCGCGCCCCCTCTGGAAGCCGATGCACCTGCAGCCCGTCTTCGCCGGGTGTCCGGCGTATGTCAACGGCACCTCGGAGAAGCTGTTTGAGAACGGTCTCTGCCTGCCGAGCGGATCGAACATAGATGAGGAGGGGCGCAGGCGGATAGCGGAGGTGATCAGGAAAGTCTTTAAAGTCTAAAGTCCATAAAGTCTGAAAGTCTCATCCTTCGCCACCTCTTTCGCAAAGCTTCAGAGGTCAGAGAAAGCTTCGGATGACGGGGAAAGCAGGTAAAGTCGGAAGTCCTGAAGTTCCTGTTAAACATGACTTTGAGTGTTTGACACACTTGTCTTTATCCCTGGTTTTTAGTATATTTATGTCTTAAAACAATATAAACGTTGCCCAAAACCGGACACAATAAAAGGCTGCCTGAAGAATTCCGGAAATATTTCTGGGATGTTGATTATGATGATCTCTCCCTGGATAAGTATCCGAAGTTCATTGCAGAACGCATTATGAACTACGGCGATCTTGATTCAGTTAAATGGCTGCAGTCGGTTCTTGAAAGAGAATTTATCAGGTCTGTTGTAATGAACAGCAGGAACCTGAACCCCAAAACAAAGAATTATTGGGAACTGGTGTTAGGTATTAAGAGAGACTGGCTTACTGACTATGACCGGGGAACTTCATCTTGAGATTTTGCCTGAGGAGCAGCAGAGGTTACTGACATTGCTTTCAGAGGAGACCTTTATCAAAGACTTTTACCTGGCAGGAGATACAGGCCTCGCCTTGTACCTGGGGCACCGGCAATCATTTGATTTTGATTTCTTTATTCCTACAGATTTTGACACTTCACAGATTGTAAATATCCTCACCGGTCTTGGCAAATATGAGAGGGGTAATGAAGAGAAGAACACCATAAATGGCCTGCTTAACGGGGTAAGAGTCTCATTTCTCGGATACAAGTATGACATCATTGATGAGTTCAGCCATTATCAACGTATCAGGCTGGCCGGAATTTGTCGATGTAGTCAGGTGGTTTGACGAGGTGATAAAGATATGACGACAAAGACCAGGCTTTTCAATAAAATAATGCCGAAGGAATGCAATATGCCGTTGCGATAAGCTATGAGTGATAATGTCTGAAAGATTCCTGATTGCCGGTGAAATATCTTTGTTTGATAATGTCAAACAAAGATGTTGTTTAGTAACAAACAAAGATGTATGTTTGTAACAAACAAAAATGAATGATACTTAAATCTGACATAAGGAAGATAAACGAGTTACAAACAACAGTGGCCGACGAGGCTGATACAGGTGTATTACGCGAGTTACTATCCGACTTTAAAGTAACTGACAAATTTGCATGCATCCTGACCGGTATAAGACGTTGCGGCAAGAGCACTGTACTCTACCAGCTTCGGTCCCTGAAATATAAGGATGCGTTCTATCTCAATTTCGATGATAACCGGTTATATGGCTTTGATAATAACGACTTCCTACGTCTGGACGAATTGATAACTGAATCAGGATCAAGGTTGCTCTTCTTTGATGAACTTCAGGAGATACAGGGTTGGGAGAGGTATGTGAGACAAAAACTCGACGAAAACTATAACGTAGTAATAACCGGCTCCAATGCCTCATTAATGAGCCGGGAGCTCGGCACAAAACTAACCGGGCGTCATCTCGACAGTGAACTGTTCCCCTTTTCCTATGGAGAATATCTTCATGCTGCAGAAGCAAAGGGAGGAGAAGTGTCTGTCAGGGATTATCTTGACAAGGGAGGATTTCCTGCATTCATCATGTCAGACGATGAACGGATCCTTTCGGATCTTTTTGAAGATATATTGCTTCGGGACATAATCATAAGATATGGGATTCGGGATATCAAAGGTTTGCAGCGTCTTGCCCTGTGGCTTATATCAAACATCAGCAACCTGGTTACTGCCACAGGGGTGAAGCAGGTAGCAGGTATTTCTGCTACGAGCACGATCATGGAGTATTTCTCACATCTTGAGTCGTCATACCTGTTTCACTTTGTGCCCCGGTTCAGCTATTCAGTAAGATCCAGAATGATAAGTCCCCGAAAAGTCTACTGTGCAGATAACGGATTGATATCTGTAAACTCAGGGTCTTTCAGCGATGACCGGGGCAGGAAACTGGAGAATGCCGTTTTTATTAATCTGCGAAAGAGACATAATACTCTATTTTACTTCTCAGAAAAGCAGGAATGCGACTTCATAGTTATGAGGAAAGGGGGAAGACCTTTGGTTATACAATCATGTTACGAACTAAATCGTGATAATCTGGACAGGGAGCTTGGCGGATTATTTGAGGCTCTTGCCTTCTTTGAAACTAAAGAAGGAACGATAGTCACTCTCAATCAGAAGGACAATTTTATAAAAGATGGTATGAAAGTGAATGTAATACCTGCATGGGAATTTTTGCTGGAATAAACTAAGGAGCGGGAATGTGAGATGCCGGATTTGTCGAAAAGTAATATGGATAGAAAGATTTACCTGTGCAGTCCGCACATGGGCGGAGGGGAGATGAAGTATGTTCAGGAGGCGTTTGACTCCATCTGGGTGGCTCCGCCGGGACCGAATGTTGACGGTTTCGAGAGAGAGCTCTGCGCTGCCACGGGGGCGAAGCATGTTGCCGCGCTGTCCTTTGGTACCGTGAGCTGCTGAAAGATGTCCCCGGTGTGACCTTCCAGTATGAGCCCTCGCCTGACTTCTATTCGAATTTCTGGCTCACCTGCATTATCATTGATCCCGCCGTGGCGGGAACCGACCGCGAAAAACTTCGCCTTGCGTTTGAAGAGGCCAATATTGAGTCGCGCCCACTCTGGAAGCCGATGCACCTGCAGCCGGTCTTTGCCGGGTGTCCGGCGTATGTCAACGGCACCTCGGAGAAGCTGTTTGAGAACGGCCTCTGCCTGCCGAGCGGCTCGAACATTACGGATGAAGGCAGGGAAAGAATAGCAGATGTTCTTGAGAAAGTCTTTAAATTAAGCTGAATAATTGAGATGATACTCTATATTTGTACTTTAGATTATCAGGATAATTTAAAGTACAAGTTTTAATTATCATGTATAAAAGAGAACAAATATTCAGGGGAAGGGAAAAGGAGAGTGCGTTTTTGTGGGGCGCAAGACAGACCGGGAAAAGTACCCTTCTGAAGATGATCTATCCGGATGCCTTGTACTTTGACCTTCTGCTGGCCAATGAATTCAACCGGTTTCTCAGCAACCCTTCCCTGCTTCGCGAGACAGTTGAGGCAGATAATTCTTCCTCACCTGTGATTATTGATGAGATACAGCGGCTTCCCTCATTGCTGAATGAGATCCAGTGGCTGATAGTTAACCGAAAAAGACAGTTCGTTCTGAGTGGATCAAGCCCGCGTAAGATTGTCAGATCGGGTGGCAACCTACTGGGAGGAAGGGCAATAAGATATGAGCTCTATCCTCTGATATACAAAGAAATACCCGACTTTGAGCTGATAAGGGCATTGAACAACGGGCTACTGCCTCGTATGTATCTGTCAGAAAGGCCTGCCAGGCTTCTTTCTGCATATATCGGCAGTTACCTTCGGGATGAGATAATGGCTGAAGCAAAGATCAGGAATATTGCATCTTTCTCGCGCGTCCTGGAACTCGCTGCGTTTTCAAACGGAGAGATAGTAAATTACACAAATATTGCGGCTGAGTGCGGAGTTAGCGGCCCAACGGTAAAAGAGTATTTTCAGATACTTGAGGACACAATGATCGGCCGCTTCCTTCCATCATACCAGAAAAAGCCAAAGCGCCGGGTGATCCTCTCGCCAAAGTTTTATTATTTTGATGTCGGTATAGCAAATCATCTCCTTAAGCGCGGAACAATTGTTCCCGGCAGTGAAGCTTTTGGCAAAGCCTTTGAACATTTTATCTATCATGAAATTTACTCTCACAGCCATTATTCCGACCTCAATTATACGGTAAATTATTGGCGCACTGCCTCGCAGACAGAGGTTGATTTTATTCTTGGCGATCACGAGACTGCAGTTGAGGTGAAGTCGACTGATATGGCAAATCCGCGACATCTGAGGGGTTTAAATAGTTTTGCTGAGGAATACAAAGTAAAACGACTTATCCTGGTTTCAAATGATCCATATCCACGAAAGGCAGGGAAAATAGATATTTTACCCTGGAGGATGTTTCTTGATAAGCTATGGGCAGGAGAGGTGATCGGGTAGGGCTTGCATCAGGACCAAAGACGAAGCATTTAGATATTGTGAGTTGCCAGTATTTGTACAAAATGAGCAAGAAGGTATTTTTCAGCGGGTGGCTTGATCAGCCCTTCGTCTCGAAGTACTGGCCCGGCGCCGTGATCACGATATCCATTGAGCGCGCCCTGGGATGGAAGCTGGCCGGCGCCGGCGGAGGAGGGTACCTGGTGCTGGTCTCCGAACGGCCGATTGCAAACGCTATTAAGATTAGAATTAGAAGAGAACGTCCAGTATAGTCTATCCCAAAGTCCACAGTTTACAGTCCACAGTTTGGGGCTCCGACGCAGGAGGAGACTCAATCCCGTACACGAACCTGTCCCGATGAAGTCGGGAGTGTCGGGACGGCAGCCAAAATATGAATTTATGGGCAAAAAAGATTGGATAAACGGCGAAATATTACTATATTTGGGTATAGTCATCATCGATGTATAATTCAGAAATAAAGGCGTTTATCAGGGAAAAGAGCAGTCTTTTCTGGTCTATTCCCGAGGATAAAAAGGAGGAGGTCAGCCCCGCTTTACTCGTAGAGACTATCCTGAATTACGGTACAATGGATGACGTCAGAACACTTATCAGACTGATGGGTATGGATGAGGTCGCCAGGGTATTCTTCAGCGCCAAAGGGAGGCAAAAATTGAATTATTATCCTCAAATATATAATTACTTCTCACTCCTCTTCGGTAAATATGCACAAGGAAATTCTCTCTGACAAACAGCAGGAATTGCTTCCATTAATCAGGCAATTCAGCAGGGAGTATTATCTCGCCGGCGGGACTGCTGTTGCGTTGCATATTGGTCACCGTCGGTCGATTGATTTTGATCTTTTTAAATTCTCTCCTGTCCGGCATAAAAGGAATATCGATAAAATAGCAGGCTCGCGACTGCCCTATGAAGTAACCTGGCGGGAAGCAGGTCAGATGAATGTTACTGTGGATGATGTCAAGCTGACATTTCTGGAGTATCCGTTTCAAATTGCAACCGGGATGAAGTTCCAGGATATTATTAAAGTACCGGAGCTGATTGATCTTGCCGCAATGAAAGCATATGCACTCGGAAGACGGTCAAAGTGGAAGGATTATGTCGATCTCTATTATATAATAAAGGATCACTTTTCGTTTGGCCAGATTGCAAAGAGAGCATCCGAAATTTTCGGTCAACTGTTTTCCGAGAAGCTATTCCGGGCTCAACTCAGCTATTTTGATGATATTGACTATTCCGAGCAGGTTGAATATGTTAATACTGCCGCTCCGGAAGAGGAGATACGTGCTTTTCTCAAAGAAAGATCACTTGAGATTGAAATCTGAAAACGATCATTTTCACCAGGCTACGCTGCATTGTAACATGTTCTCATATAACGCATGATTCGCTTGAAAAAGTGCGTTGCAACACATAAATACAATTGTAAAAATGTGAAATATTACACTTATTCAATTGAATATTTGTATATTTGAACAAAAATGCAAGGATGGACAGGTCGAAATTAAGTGATCTCATTGCCTGGAAAAGCTCTCCGGATCGTAAACCCCTGATCATCAGGGGAGCGAGACAGACAGGCAAGACCTGGCTCATGAAAGAGTTCGGGAGGAGATACTATGCCAAAACGGTATATCTGAATTTCGAAAAAAACAAGAGGCTTGCAGGATTGTTTACTGACGACTTTGACATATCACGTGTCATCACTGCATTGCAGGCCGAGTCAGGCTTAACAGTCACGGCTCAGGACACACTGCTGCTCTTTGACGAGATACAGGCAGTACCGGAGGCCATTACGGCTCTCAAGTATTTCAACGAGGACGGTCCTGAATATCATGTTATCGCAGCCGGATCTCTTCCTGGTCTTGCCATCCATAAGGGTATATCCTTTCCGGTAGGTAAGGTAGCTTTCATGGACCTCCATCCCCTTACCTTTACCGAGTTCCTTCATGCTGCAGGAGACAGTGCCCTGGTTGAAATGCTCCACTCAGGCGACTGGAAGCTGATTACGGCTTTCAAAACCAGATATATTGAACGTTTGCGGCAATACTACTTCGTTGGCGGTATGCCTGAACCTGTTGTACAGTTTGCCCGGGATCAGGATTTTAAAAAAGTGAGGGACCTGCAGAAGCAGATATTGGAAACGTACGAGCTTGATTTCTCAAAACATGCCCCGGCTGACATAATCCCTCGTATCCGCATGTTATGGAACTCCATACCATCACAGCTTGCAAGGGAGAACCGCAAATTCATTTACGGCGCTGTCAGGGAGGGATCCAGGGCTAAAGATTATGAAACAGCCCTGTCATGGCTGATCGATTGCAAACAGGTATATCAGGTTAACAGGGTTTCCAAACCGGGTATGCCTCTCATTGCATATGAAGAGCGCAATGTATTTAAGCTCTTCCTGGTGGATACCGGATTGCTGGCTGCCATGGGCGATCTTGACGCAAGGAAACTCCTGGAAGGAAATGATGTGTTCAGTGAGCTTAAGGGAGCTCTCACAGAACAGTATGTACATCAGCAACTTGCGAGCAGCGAGGCATACTCTGTCTGGTACTGGTCGGCTGAACGCGCTCCTGCTGAGGTCGATTTCCTCCTGCAATATAAAAACATCATTGTGCCAGTGGAGGTGAAGGCTGAGGAGAACCTTCACTCAAAAAGCCTGAGGTCTTTCAGAGACAGGTACAATCCTCCCGTTTCTCTGCGCACATCGATGTCCGATTACCGTCGTGAAGAGTGGCTGGTCAATATCCCTCTCTACGCATTGAGTGAGGCAGGAGGCATCCTCGACAGCTATGTTAACAGGGAGCTTTAATAATCTGTAAATTGTAGTAATTTTACGTGAAATAACGATATGTCAAAAACAGCACTTATAACCGGTGTTACCGGGCAGGACGGCGCCTATCTGAGCGAGTACCTGCTGAAAAAGGGTTACATCGTCCATGGCATCAAGCGCCGCGCTTCGATGTTCAACACCGAGAGAATAGATCACATATACCAGGACCCGCACCTGGAGCATCGCAACTTCATACTGCACTACGGCGACATGACCGACTCGATGAACATCACGCGCATCGTGCAGGAGGTACAGCCCGATGAGATTTACAACCTCGCGGCGATGAGCCACGTGAAGGTGAGTTTCGACACACCAGAATATACTGCCAACGCTGACGGCATCGGCACGTTGCGACTGCTTGAGGCAGTGCGTTTGCTGGGGCTGACGAAGAAATCTCGCATCTACCAGGCCTCTACGTCGGAGCTCTATGGCCTGGTCCAGGAGGTGCCACAGAAGGAGACGACGCCGTTCTATCCCCGTTCGCCGTATGGCGTGGCAAAGCTCTACGCCTACTGGATCACCGTCAACTATCGCGAGGCATACAAGATGCACGCCAGCAACGGGATATTGTTTAATCATGAGTCGCCCATCAGGGGTGAGACGTTTGTCACGAGGAAGGTGACACGTGCTCTGAGTCGCATAGCGATGGGAGTCCAGGAAAAGATGTATATGGGGAACCTGTCGGGCAAGCGTGACTGGGGTCATGCGAAGGATTATGTCAGGGCGATGTACCTGATACTGCAGCAGGATGAACCCTCGGATTACGTAATAGCCACGGGAGTGACCACAACCATACGCGATTTCATTACACTGGCGGCGGCGGAGCTTGGCCTCGAGCTGGCATTCAAGGGCGAAGGGATAGATGAGAAGGGTTATATAGTCAACATGGATGAGAAACGGTTCATTAATTTCGTGGGGGCGGAGTATCTCGAAGGGATAAGGATCAGGATTAGGGAGAAGAAGGAGATTGTGGGTGTGGACAAGGCATATTTCCGTCCCACCGAGGTGGATCTGCTGATAGGTGATGCCACGAAGGCGCGCACCCGCCTGGGTTGGGAGCCGAGGTATGACCTGGCCGGTTTGATAACGGATATGATGGAGGGGGATGTCAAGCTGGTGAAGAAGGAGGTTTATTTAAAGAGGGGAGGGTTCTATACACCGAATTATTTTGAGTAGGATGTAAAAAGTCGAAGGTCTAAAGGTCAAAAGGGAAGATCTTCAGGCATAAGTCCGCCACCTGGCGAATCAGGCCTTGAGGCCTTCAGACTCATAAAAATGATGGGTGAACTTAATAATAAACGTGTTCTGGTCACTGGTGGTGCCGGGTTTATCGGTTCCAACCTGGTTGCTGAACTTGTAAGGACGGGCAATGAGGTCACCGTGCTGGATAATATATCTTCGGGTTACCGCAGTAATCTGAAGCCGTTCCCGTCTGTCAGACTGATCGAAAAGGACATTCGTGACAGGAATGCTGTTGAGGATGCAGCAAAGGATTGTGAGGTCATATTTCATCTGGCTGCTTCAGTGGGTAACAAGCGGTCAATTGATGATCCCTTCAATGATGCCTCGGTGAATGTGCTTGGTACTCTGAATGTACTGGAAGCTGCGAAAAACGCCGGAGTAAGGAAGATAGTTGTGTCATCCTCGGCTGGAATTTTCGGTGAATTGAAGTATCTGCCCATAAAAGAGGATCATCCTGTTGAGCCTGACTCTCCCTACGGTTGCACTAAACTGTGTGAGGAGAAACTGTCCCTCGCGTACTCAAAGCTTTATTCCACAGAGGTTATCTGCCTGAGATACTTCAATGTCTACGGGCCAAATCAGCGGTTTGATGCTTATGGCAATGCAATCCCGATTTTCGTCTTCAGGATGCTGAGGGGCGAGACGCTGTATATTTATGGCACGGGCGAGCAGACGAGGGATTTTGTGCATGTTGATGATGTGGTACAGGCTAATATACTGGCGGCTTCTGCTGACGGAATCAGTGGTGTTTTCAACATTGCTTCAGGCAAAAGCATAACGGTGAACAGGCTTGTGGAGCTGATAATGGATTACGGCAAAGGCACAAGCGTGATTGAATATACGGGCAAGCGACCGGGGGATGTGCTTCACAGCCTGGCAGACATCACGTCTGCTTCAGGGGTTCTTGGTTATGTTCCTGCTGTGCTTATTGAAGACGGACTCAGGAGCTATGTAAACTGGGCAAGGGGGGAGATATCTTGATGAGAAAGTAAAAGTAATTGTGATGGTTGCAGAGCCGGGCAGGATGAGAGAAGTTTGCAGAGCTTCAGGAATTGTAGCAGAAGACGGGCAAGTTGGAAGAGGCATGTAGAACTTCAGGAATTGTAGCAGGCATGTCCCCACCCACCCTTTTATTTGTGGGCGCATGTATATACAATTCTTCAACCTCTGTTAGGTTGTCTATGGTGCGGAAGATGCCCATTAGTGGATGAGCCTGCGAGGTTGTCTATGGTGCGGAAGATGCCCATTAGTGGAGGAGCCTGCAGGGCTTCAGGAATTGTAAAAGCGGGACGAACCCCCCACTCCCGGTTCGTCGCAGACGATTAAGAATTGTAAAACAGATGTTAACTAAAAACTCCAAAATTTATGTCGCCGGGCACCTGGGCCTGGTGGGAACAGCAATCACCGAGGCGCTGAAGAGGAAGGGTTATACCAATATAATTGGCCGTTCCTTCTCGGAGCTTGATCTGCGTCGTCAGGTGGATACTGAGGCATTCTTTGCCACCGAGAAACCCGAGGCAGTCATCCTCTGTGCCGCGAAGGTAGGAGGCATCATGGCCAACAACACCCTCAGGGCGGAGTTCATATACGAGAACCTGATGATTGAGGCCAATGTCATACATGCCGCATACCTTCACGGGGTGAAGAAACTGGTCTTTCTGGGGAGCAGCTGCATCTATCCGCGCGACTGTCCGCAGCCGATGAAGGAGGATCACCTGCTGACATCGCCGCTGGAATACACCAATGAACCCTATGCCATAGCAAAGATCGCCGGGCTGAAGATGTGCGAGGCGTACAATCTTCGTTACGGAACTGATTTCATTGCGGTTATGCCCACCAATCTCTACGGGCCGAATGACAATTTCAATCTCACCGGCGGGCATGTGATGCCGTCGCTGATGAGGCGGATCCACCTCGGGAAACTGCTGGAGAACGGCGATTTTGCCGGGATACGCGCTGACCTGAAGAGGAGGCCGGTTGACGGTTTCGACGGCAGCGGGCCGGAGGGAGAGATAATTGATCTGCTTGCAAGGCAGGGGGTGAAGAGTCAAAAGTCTGAAAGTCGAAAGTCTCAAGGCCTTATCCGCCAGTCGGCGGATGAAGGTCAGGGTGGTGTTCAGGTTGAGGTATGGGGGACCGGGAGGCCGTTGCGGGAGTTCATGTACAGCGGTGACATGGCTGATGCGACGGTTTATGTAATGGAGAAGATCTCGTTTCGCGATCTGGCGCCCGCAGGGGCGGCAGAGGTGCGCAACACCCATATTAACATAGGTACAGGAGAGGAGATAACAATTAAGGACCTATCTTTGTTATTGAAGGAGACCACGGGATTTGGCGGCGAGCTGGTATTCGATCACAGCAAGCCTGACGGCACACCGAGGAAGTTCCTGGATTCATCGAAGCTGCACAGCCTTGGTTTCAGGCATGCTACATCGCTGCGTGAGGGTGCCGCGAGGATGTACAGTTGGTATTTGGATAATTTATAGTTGATCCCCTGCGGGGAATGTTTTATTTTTACGCTGTTACAATTCTCTCAGGAATTGTGGTAGGAGACACCCCTGAGGAAGAGAGGCTAATAGAGCCTCAGGAATTGTGGTAGGAGACACCCCTGAGGAAGAGAGGCTCGTAGAGCCTCAGGAATTGTAGAACAGCAGACGAATCCCCCCTCTTCCGGGCGGTACGTCACAAATGATAATGAATTGTAACACAGCAGATATGAAAAGAACAGCAGTTTATTTGATGACAGCAGTGCTGGCAGTGATGATGGCCGGATGTGCGGCATCATACATCGACTCATCACAGGGTCGCGACGGCTCGTCGTTCGAGAAGGCAGTGATAGTTGGATCGGTCAGGGCTGAGTACCTTTACATTGACCGCAACTATCCAGGCTCAGAAATACTGAGCCAGATGATTGTTGACAACAACGGCAATCCCTATGACGTGGTAACAATAATACCAAAAGGCGAAACGAAGAAGGATATAATCTTCGACGTTTCGCGCTTTTACCGCAAGAAGACCTACGCGGACGAATTGGAATAAGGTCTGAGGACGACAGGATTATCTGGCGGACTGGACGAGGCGGATAAATTCGGCGCGGTATCCGTCAGGATCAGCGCCGCGGGCACCGGAGGCCAGCGAGACAACATCCTCAACGGTAGCATTGCCGCGATACTTGCTGTCGCGCAGGATCATACCAAACTCTGCCACAGCGGCGGAGAACCTGAACCGGTCGGTGGTTTCACCGGCCTTTTTTATGCCCGCACCAACCGCTTTGCTGAACAGCTTGCTGGTCAGTCCGTCAGGCTCCTTGTAGCGAAGCTTGATGTTGCAGAGTTCGCGGGGCGCATCCTTGAGAGCGGGACGCTTACCGGCACCGGCAACATCATCACTGTCCCGCATTTCAGCTGACCCCGGGCCATAAGCGGTATTACCAGTCGAGGCTCCGCCGGCTCTTGCACCCTGGTACCTCAGCGGGTCAACTGTAGGAAGTCCTGTCTCCTCCGATCCAACTGGTACGATCTCGTACAGTGCCGTCACCGTGTGCCCTGCTCCCATCTCGCCGGCATCTTTCGTGTCGTCATTGAAATCCTTGTCCGTGAGCAGTCTGTTCTCATATCCCACAAGGCGGTATGCCTTCACGTATGCCGGGTTGAACTCCACCTGGAACTTGACGTCCTTCGCCACTGTGAAGAGGGTCCCTCCAAACTCCTGCACCAGCACGCGGCGGGCCTCCTGGATGTTGTCTATATATGCATAGTTACCGTTTCCCTTGTCAGCGATGATCTCCATCTTGTCGTCCTTGATGTTACCCATCCCGAATCCAAGCACAGTCATCCAGACTCCCAGTCCGCGCTTCTGTTCAACAAGCTTCTCCATCGAGGCATTGTCGGAGACCCCCACGTTGAAGTCGCCGTCAGTTGCGAGGATGATGCGGTTGTTTCCGCCTTTGATGAAGTTCTTCTCCGCAATCTTATAGGCAAGCATCAGTCCTTCACCGCCCGCGGTTGAACCTCCTGCCCGGAGGTTATCGAGGGCCTGCCTGATGGCTTCCTTCCTGTTGCCGGGGGTCGATTCCAGCACTACTCCCGCAGCGCCGGCATATACTACAATTGCAACCCGGTCCTGCTCTCTCAGCTCGTTCACAAGCAGGCTGAATGCCGACTTGAGCAGCGGCAGCTTGTTCGGTTGGTTCATCGAGCCCGACACGTCTATCAGGAACACCAGGTTTGACGGAGGCAGCTCGCTCCTGTCGATGTCTTTGGCCCGCAAGCCGACATGAAGTAGGTACCGGTTTTTGTTCCATGGACAGACGCCTGCCTCAGTATAGACTGAGAATGGATGTTCGCCTGCGGGCTCAGGGTACTCATACCTGAAATAGTTGATCATCTCCTCGATACGCACCGCGTCGGCGGGCACCTCCTGCCCGAGGTTGATAAATCGGCGCACGTTGGAATACGAGGCGTTGTCCACATCGATTGAGAAGGTTGAATAGGGCTCGCGCAGCGGATCACGGTAGCCATTCTCGCTGATCCCGGCGTAGGACTCGGTATTTTGTTCCACGTAGGGCTGCTGGTGCCATGCTGCCTTGTGGTAAGCTCCCGCCTGAGACTGCGTCACGCGGTCATATGCCACTCCGACGGCGCTTTCATTAACGGAAGCCTCTTCAGCCACTACAAAAACTTCGTCGTAAACAGGCTTCTTTTCATGCTTGCCTTTTCCCTTTTCCAGGTCCGGGGCAACAGGATTCTCCGCTTCCATCATAACGTTAATGACGGTGCGGCCAATGATCGGTTCCTCCAGCGGTTTCATTCCGCGAAGTGAGAAGATGAGTGTTTTCGCTTCCGGTCCGGCGTTGATGGCGTAGCAGCCGTCAGTGCCGGTCATTGTAGTGATGTTCGTTCCTTTAATCATAACAACCACCCCGCTGAGAGGGATGTTGTCAGTGCCGGTCACCTTTCCCTTAATGATAACCTGACTGGCAGGTCCTGCCGCGGTGAGCAGCAGAAATGCGATAACTGATGCGATTGTTTTCATGATTTTTCGAATTAAGTTTCTGTGATAATGATGCAGCGGCGGGGCAGATTCCATAAATCGTGATGAAAAAAATGCCGGACCGGCAATATCCCGGGATTATGCTACGCACCCGGGCGGCCCGGATGAATTCTTCGCTGGCGCCCGGACATCAGGAAATCGTATCTTTAACATATAAATGACACTGCCGAATAAGGGTTTGCATGCCTTCGATATTCCTGAGGAGAAAAATCAAGACGCAGAGCGATGAGGAGCTCCTTGCGAGGTATCGCGGGGAGGGCGACATCGATATTCTCGGGCAGTTGTACGAAAAGTATATGCACCTTGTCTACGGCGTCTGCCTCAAGTACCTTGAAGAGAGGGAGTGGGCGAAGGATGAGGTGATGAATATCTTCGCGAAGCTGGTGACAGCAGTGCCGCAGCAGGAGATTGGCAACTTCAGGACGTGGCTCTATGTAGTAACGAAGAACCATTGTCTTATGCTGCTGAGGAACAGGAAGAGCGAGGCGGTGCATATGGAGGTGATGATGGGAGACCCGACTTTTTTTATGGAAAACTCTTCGGAGATGCATCCTATGGAAGAGGATGAGAATAGTGATACGGAGCGGCTCCGTGAGTGTATTGAGCGGCTTAAGGAGGAGCAGAGGAGTTGCATCCGGTTATTCTTTTACGATGGATACAGTTACAAACAGATCAGTGAGAGGATGGCGATGGAGGAGAATAAGGTGAAGTCGTACATACAGAACGGGAAGAGGAATCTCAGGATATGTATAGAAAGTCCCGACGCCCCAGGGGCATCGGGATTTCGACCCGATCGAGATCGGGTCTCAATCTGAAGATCCCGACACTCCCGACTTCATCGGGACAGGTTCGTGTACAGGATTTCGGCCTTATGGGCCTCAATCTGAAGGTCAGAGAAAGATGATGAACAAGTATAATAAAGATAAAAGGGTGCTTATTCCAAGGGATGAGTTTGAGGAGGAGGCCGGCGAGGGACTCGGACGGTTGAGTCGCGATGAGGCTGAGGCTGATCTCCGTGAGCTGAGGGCGAGGATGGAGAGCCGGCTCAGAAGGCCGGGGGCAATCTGGCTGCCGGCTGCCGCAGCGGTGGTGATACTGCTTGTCGGCTCCGCATTGGTTGTGACACTGCTGAGAGACAGGCCGGAGTCAGAGTCAGATCTGGCGCTTGCTGAGGCAGCAGTGACGGACACCGCGTATATTGCCATGGCAGGCCCGATAGAGAGAGAAGAGAATGCTGCTTCCGCTGACGTCAGATCCGGTGTTGCTGCAAGCAAGGGAAAAAAGGCTGCGTATGGCCCGTTGCTTTCAGTTGTAAATAATGAGGTGGCAGAGGCGTTTGCAGCTGATGAAGAAGTGGTTGCGGAGGCGATTGAAGTACAGGAGGAGCAGGATGATGTGGTCTTTGCCGTGGTCCAGGAGGAGATGGCGGAAGATGTGATTGTGCAGGCTGTGCCTCAGATGACCATGGCTGCCATGAAGGCAAAGGCAGAAACCGCAGACAGGGCTGATGATGTGCAGGGGGCCGTAGTGCCTGACAGACAGGCCTCGCCTGCCGGCGGCTGGAGTGATTACCGTGAATATGTCTCGCGAAACATAAGGTACCCCGAAGGTGTCACACCGGTGTTACGTCAGGAAGTGATGGTCACATTCACGATACGGACCGACAGCACCATCGCAGACCTGAAGGCATTGCGTTCACCCGGTGATGCGTTCACCAGTGAGGCTTTCAGACTGCTCCGTGAGGGACCGCGGTGGTTGCCGGCCCGGGTTGGTGGAAATACCACCGCCACGGAGGTATCTGTAATGTTTGTTTTCAGGTAGAAAAAAAAGGGGGGGTAATATCCCGGGCTTTTACAATTCTTGCAGCCCTACAGGCTGCCTGTCGGCATGTGAATTATCAGTTAGTCATGTTGTTGGTAGCCTCGCAGTGCGACGGGCAGATAGTTGACATGGCAGGAGACAACCTCGCAGAGGTTGAAGCGTTGTATAACCATGGCTCCACCAGCAAAAGGGCAGGTGGGCGGAGTCCACGGTCTGCAATTTATTAATTATAAACTCCGTTTCTACAATGCTGAATCGTCAGCACAATATGTTTAATACATTTGTGAAAATTTAGATAATGAATCTTTTAACAGGAAAACGTGTGCTGGTGACCGGCGGGGCGGGGTTCATAGGATCATCGCTGTGCCATGACCTGCTGGAGCGCGACAACGAGGTTATCTGCCTTGACAACTTCGCCACGGGCAAAAAAGAGAATATCAAAGACCTGAAGGGTAACCCGAAGTTCAGGCTGATTGAAGGCGACATCCGCGACATGGACACATGCCGCAAGGCGGTTGAGGGTGTTGAGGTGGTGCTGCATCAGGCGGCGCTCGGCAGTGTGCCGAGGAGCATCGCCGATCCTGCAACTACAAATGCGGTCAACATCAACGGCTTCCTGAACATGATAATCGCCACCCGTGATGCCGGCATCAAACGCTTTGTATATGCCTCCAGTTCATCGGTTTATGGCGACTCCCCCGAACTGCCCAAGGTTGAGGAGCGCACCGGGAAGGTGCTTTCGCCATATGCAATTACAAAGCTTGTAAACGAAGAATATGCACGCGTATTCGGCAGTCTTTACGGCATGGAGACCGTCGGGCTCAGGTATTTCAACGTCTTCGGAAGGCGCCAGGATCCGGACGGACCGTACGCAGCTGTCATTCCGAAATTCACGATGTCATTCATGAAGTATGAGTCGCCCGTCATCAACGGTGACGGCAGCAACTCCCGCGACTTCACCTACATAGACAATGTTGTGCTGGCCAACAACCTGGCCGCCATGGTTGAGAATCCCGCTGCGCTGAACCAGGTCTACAATGTGGCCTGCGGCGATTCGGTGAACCTGAATGAGATGACCGCCATGCTCAGGAGTTATCTTGCCGGACATGATCCGAAGATAGCCACTGTTGACCCGAAGCACGGACCGACGCGGGCGGGAGACATTCCACACAGCATGGCCAGCATAGGCAAGGCAGTCAGACTGCTTGGCTACAAGCCGCGGGTGCTCTTCAGCGAGGGACTGAAGCGGGCCGTTGAATGGTATGTTGATAACCTCTAGCACTGTTAACAGCGTGGTGATTCGGTCTTTTTTATCTTTGTCTTTATTGGCATCAACGCTTTGGCTGTTTCTGGCCTAAGGATAACATATACAGTACGTTGGACACGAGTCTCGTGTGACTGACGGACCGGAGGATTCTTTAATCCGAAGGAACGGATTGTCACTCAGCAGGGTTTATTATACCATCAACTCAAGTATTTGGTCACAAAAGGATTAAAGGAAAAAGCCGTCAGCGGGATATTCTGGAGCTTTTCTGACAGCATGTCAACGCAGCTGTCACAGTTCATTGCCGGTCTCATTCTCGCCAGGATACTCTCCCCGGAGGAGTTCGGACTGGTAGGGATGATAACAGTGTTCGTCTCCATCAGTCAGAGTCTTTCTGACGGCGGGTTCGGCGATGCTCTGATACGTAAGAAAGATGCCGGTGAGACTGATTATTCAACGGCTTTCTACTTCAATCTCATTGCCAGTGCCCTTATCTTCGCAGTGCTCTGGTTTACCGCTCCCGCTGTGGCAGGGTTCTACGGCCGTCCTGAGCTGATTGATATAGAGAGAGTTCTGGGTATTACCATCCTGATAAATGCATTTGGCATTGTTCAGAGGACACAGCTGACGAAAAATGTCAACTTCAGGATGCACATGAGGGTGAATCTGGCTGCGTCAGTCATATCGGGGGTTGCAGCCATCGTGATGGCGCTTACCGGATTCGGTGTCTGGAGTCTTGTATGGAGGAGCATCATCAGGAGTGTTATCAGCGCAGGCATGCTCTGGTACACAAACAGGTGGATCCCGCTTGCCGGATTCAGCAGGGAATCATTCCGCTCGCTCTTCTCCTTCGGCTCAAGGCTGCTTCTTTCGAATCTCATAGATACAATCTACAACAATGTATTCCTGCTTATTATCGGCAAGTTCTATTCTGCCTCCCAGCTCGGGTTCTTCACCAGGGCTGATCAGTTCAGCCGTCTTATATCGAAGAACCTGACGGGAACGGTCCAGCGGGTAAGCTACCCGGTGCTGAGCCAGGTACAGGATGAGAATGAGCGGCTGAGGGAGGGCTACAGGAAGATCATAATGGCCACCATGTTCGTCACCTTTACGGTTATGCTGGGCATGGCTGCCTTCTCCGAGTCGATGATAGTTACTCTTATAGGTAAGAAGTGGCTTCCGGCGGTTGAGTTTCTTCAGCTACTGTGTCTGGCGGCGATGCTCTATCCGCTGCAGGCCCTGAATCTCAACATATTCAATATTAAGGGAAGGACTGATATAATGCTTAGGCTTGAGATTGTCAAGAAGCTGCTTGCCGTTCCTGTAATAGTAATTGGCATATATGCCGGGATAATGTCGCTGCTTGTGGGTATGGTATTGCACTCCCTGCTTTGCTATTTCATAAATGCTTATTATTCAGGACGCCTGATCGGGTATCGTGTAAGAGAGCAGCTGGCCGACATAATCCCTTCTTTTCTCGTCGCTCTGCTGGTTGCCGTTCCCGTATATGCCCTCAGGTTTATTCCAGGGTTGCCGCAACCAGTCATCCTGTTATTACAGGTATCTCTGCTTCTGATCCTGACCGTCTTCCTGGCGAAGCGGCTCAGGCTGCAGGGGTACCTGGAGATACGGAACATTGTTTTTGAAAAAATACCTGCACTGAAAAGATGGCTATAGCAGAACTAAGTTCCGTGGGGTTTAGCCGGGCGGAGATAGACTGTCATAATCACAACCAACGTAATTAAGTATTGATCAGCAGATCCCACGAATGAGTAGTCCTGTTTTAAGTGTAATCATTCCCTTTTTCAATGCCGCTCCCTACCTGAAGAGGTGTCTGGAGTCTGTACTCAGCCAGGATCTGGCAGAATATGAAATAATATGCATAAATGACGGCAGCACGGACGGCAGTCTTCCGATTGTGGAGGAGTATGCTGACCTGTTCGAAAATATCCGTATAATCAGCCAGCAGAACCGGGGACTGAGCAATGCCAGGAACCGTGGTATGGAGGCTGCGGCCGGCGAGTATTTAATGTTTGTAGACAGCGATGACTACCTGGAGAAGAATGTGCTCGGTAAGCTTTATGCCGAATGCAGCGGCCACCGGCTTGACATGCTTGATTACAGGGTAGATATTGTATCTGGCGGCGGCAAGACGAAGATGTACCCGGAGGCAGCAAAAACAACAGGCGTCTCGGACGGACGAAGCTATTTCACCGGCTTCATAGCCAGGTACGGCAAGCAGCCGTTTATTTCAGCCTGGTCACACATGTACCGGCGGGAGTTCCTTTCCGGTAACGGGCTGCAGTTCATTGACGGTCGCAAGTACGAGGATCTGGTCTTCACGGCAACCGCCTATATAAGGGCACGGGCGGTGATGTATCTTGATCTTCCGGTCTATAATTACGTGAAGGTTGAAGGCTCCATAACCACCTCCGGCATTACCCCCGCGCATATCACCGACATGCATTTCATGGCCCGGGAGATAAGTCGCCTGTCTGAGATGACCGGTATCAGGATCCCGATGGATACCTTCTTTTCCGGTATGAGGAACCAGGTTATAACAGCCATGAAAACGGGCAGATGGAAGGAATTCAGGGGTCTTTTTGACAGGAAGCTGTTCAGAACCACGAAGTTCCATCTGTACAGACCGGCATTCAGATTGATACGGCCCCTTGCAGCGCTGAGCTATTCAGCCTTTGTCCTATATTGCAGACTCACACTGTTTATGAAACAATTAAGGGATCAAAGCAGTTTAAGAAGGCACAGAAACGACAAGTGATGAAAAGACGCATACTGATTACAATACTGCTTACTCTTCCGGTACTGGCCTGGTCACAGCCTGACACATTCGGCCATCACAATCATGCTCACCGGCATCGTGGCAAACCGGAGGAGAAGGTCCAGCGTCTCGACTCTGTGGTTTACATCCTCAGAGATGGCCAGACAGGTCAGGATATCCCTGATTATGTCTTCGTCTATTCGTACAGCAAGTGCATGGGCGATCCGAGGGAGGTTATAAAGTACGACCTGCCGGGAAGAGGCTTTATTAACAGACAGTTATACACTTATGACCGTGACGGGTTTAAGACTGAATACCTGTACCAGGAATGGACTGAAGCCACCTGGGCAGACCGCATGCTGGTGGAGTATACCCCCAATGCTGACGGCAAAACGGACCGGGAGATCTACTCTTCTCCTGCCGGAAGCGGCACCTGGCAGCCTTACCAGAGGCATATCTACAGTTATGATCAGCTGGGCAGGACGGCTCTTTATCTGCGGAGCATGTATGAGCCTGCCCTCGGCTGGTATGATTTCTCTGAAAACATATGGACTTTTGGTGAAGGGGAGATGTTGCTGCAGAGGGTTGAAAAGAGGATAGCGGATGACTGGATCATCTGGACTGAGACATACTACTACGGTGAAGGCGAAAAACCCACAGAACGTATACGCCAGACGATGAGGTACGATCCCGTTTCGCGAACCACCAGACTGACCAATGATTCCCGTCATCTCTACTTCTATGATGAATTCAGTGATCCCATTGTGGCTGAGCAGTACCGGTGGCTGAACGGAGAATGGAGTTACGCAGGGAAGAGTCTCTATTATTATTCATTCATTCCCGGCCGCAAGGTCACGCTATGCCATAACGGACACACTATCACCGTGGCCCCTCAGGCTGTAAGGGCTCATCTCGCTCATGGCGATTACCTTGGTCCGTGTGTTAGCGGGAAGGAGTGCTCTGGTCCCGGGAAAGGCCGGGATGCACAGGATAAGTACGGAAAGGTCTTTCCCAACCCCGCTTCCGGTCATTTCGAGCTTCAGATCACACCGGGTCATCCCTTCATGACTGCGGAGCTGATCTCGGCAGGAGGCAGGGTAGTTATATCGAAGGATGTGAGTACCCTGGAGAGGGTGATCTTCGAGGTGAGCGGACTCAGAAAAGGACATTATGTAATGAAGCTGCAGGGCAGTTCAGAGTCTGAACAAACAATAGTAATTATCAGGTAAATCACTTCTGATGGCCTTTAAGAGGCTGGTTGTCGTTTCTCCGCTTTTTTCAGTCAATGCCCCCCAGCCGGCAAGGTTCAGGGAGCTGGTCCGCCGATGGGCAGGCCGCTTTGAAGTGACTGTGCTGACTTTTGACACCGGGAGCAGTGCTTCCTCAATGGCAGATGGCGCTGAGCTTGCACTGATGAAATTCACCCGTGCCGGGAGGCTCCTGATCAGGTCACGGCTGAAACTCCGGGATCAGGAGCAGAATGATCTGAAGCAGGGCGGCTCCGGGATTTCCAGCGGAAAGCCAGGTCTCAGAAACTGGCTGCGCAAGGTTCACATAAACAGGTTTTTCTTCCCGGATGTCTTCATCGTTGAATACCTGAACATCAGAAAACACCTGGAGACCCTGGCCGGGAACCTACAGCCAGATGCCGTAATAATTTCCGTTTCCCCATTTTCTCTCCTGTTCCTGGCAGGTGCCCTGAAAAGGAAGTTCCCGCATATAAAAGTCGTCATTGACACAGGAGATCCTTTCCACGGCGACAGTTCATCATATTCGCGCCGGCTGCTGCACCGTCTCTTTGCCCGGCGGGTTGAACGTGCGGGGCTTGAAAAAGCTGATATGACAGTGGTGCCGTCGCTCATACTTAAAAAGCATTATCTCTGCTGTTACGGGGATGTTGTTGATGAGCAACGGATAAGAGTAATTGAAAACGGTATCAGCGAGGTTTTTACCCGGATACGGGCAGGCAGGGCAGACAGAAGCACTCCGTTCCGGATGGTTTATGCCGGCAGGTTTTACAGGAAGATGCGGGATCCTTCCTGCCTTTACGGGGCAGTGCAGCAGTTTCAGCCCGGAGAAGTGCTCCTGAAGATCTTTGGCAACATACAGGAAGAGTATCTGCCGCCGGCATCTGATCCCCGGTTCATGACCGGAGGAGTGATCACGGCAGAAGGGCTTGCACGTGAGTATGAGGAGGCGGACCTGGTTGTCTACCTCGATAATGCTTACGGAGTGCAGATCCCGGGAAAGGTGTACGAGGTTCTTGCCGTAAACCGGCCTGTTATCTATATTTGTCATGATGAGGCGTCGCCTTCCTATGAGATTGTGAATGGCAAAGACGGTGTATTCACCGTGACCAATGATAGGCAGAGCATCGCAGAGGGAATTGCCAGGGCAAGGCAAGAGACTGTTGCAGAAATGTATCATCGCGGATCTGAACTGTATACTTTTGATTCGCTCGCATCTAGATACATTGTCCTGCTTGAAGGGCTCATTTCCGGCGATCAGGCAAACAGGCTGACCAGATGATAATCAGGCTTGCAATCTACCTTCTTTTCGCTATAGCGATTATTCTCGTTTACAGGATGAAGAGAGAGTTTATCTACTTCATTCCCATATTCAACGTGCTGGCGGATGTATCCTTCAACTATTTCGATGCTTTTTCTGCTCCTACCATATTAAGGGCTGTAGTGCTGATGCTGTTCCTTCTCATGTTCTGGGAACAGCTGCTGAAGATGGACATACTCAGGACGATGTACCTGTTTTTCCTTTATATCCTAATCGTAATGATTTTCTCGAAGGAGTTACTGGTATCGTTCAAAGCGGTGGCGCAGGTAATTCTTTCGATGTCGGTCTTCATTGCCGGATACAAATATATTACCAGTTTCCAGAGGTACAGGAAGTTGCTGGAGTCGCTTACCTGGGTGATCATTGCGGGGTTCATTGCGGCAGCTTCCGGGTATGTCTTTGATATCGGCCGGACGCTGGAGTATACTGTAGGCGCCGAGTACGAGGGAGAGCCGGAGTTCATCGGGCTGCTGGGGAGCGGGGGACTCTATGGCCCGGCACTGGCGCTGGCCATGCTGCCTGTGATAATCCAGAACAGGTACAGGAACATGCCACGGTGGGTGCTGTGGGCTGTATCAGCCGGACTGTACATTTTTATTATACTGAATGTAAGGCGTACAGCCATTCTGATCCCGATTATAGGGATTGTCTCCAGCCTTCTGTTTTACCGAAGGCAAACGAAGGTGATCAGGTATCTTTTCTTCTTCGCCGTTACACTTGCATTGCTTGCTCCCGTTTACAGACCGCTGCTCGAAAAGAGAATTGAGGCACGGGCGGAGCTCGGCAGATTTGAAAAAGGATTCATGCAGACCGAGTCACGTTATCTGGAAAACCTGGAGATGATCAGGGAGATCCGGGAGTTCAAAGATCCGCTGGCAATTTTGTCCGGGATAGGTCATAATATATTTGCCGAGCACACTGACAGGGGCGAGATCGTTCGCCGGATGTATCATTCAGACACTGCGAAGCTGATATATGGAACGGGTCTTATAGGCCTGTTCCTGTATGTCATGATATACGGTCAGTTACTCTATATGATCCTGAAGATACCCGGGGTCAGGATACTTAACGAATACCGGTCCGGGGCACTGACAATATGGATAATTTCTCTCTTCGTTTCATTCAACGGGAGCATCACGCTGGTCACCTTCAGGACCATGAGCTTCCTGCTTATGGGGGCCTTCATCGGGATGGCAAACGGTATAATCAAAAGTCATGGAGCTCTTCTTGCTGTTAAAAGGGACACCGAACCGGTTGCCTGAACTTCCCCGGATCTTACTGGAGGAGTATTTTGACCCCGGTTTCATAGTCAGGGATGAGGGCAGTTACAGGCTCTATCTCAACCGCAAGACACTTGCTTCCTCATGTGTAACATGCTCATCAGGAGATGGTTCGGCATATGGAACCGGAACTTTCATCTACAGGTCTGATGGTCCGGAGGAGAGCCTGCGGTTACTTCTTGCCGATTTTGCAAAAGGCCGCTATGATTCCGCATTGTTGCTTGGGCATTACTTCATACTGCTCTTCCTCCCTTCAGGCATAAAAATCCTTAATGACGGCACAGGTCTTGTAAAGGCGTATCACGATGGTGCAGGCACCTACCTCTCCTCTTCATTTTTACTGGCTGCCAGGTTGCATGGACGTCTTACCCTGAACCGGGCTGCTGCTGCAGAGAACCTGGTTACCGGAGGTATCACCGGCACGGAGACTCCTGTCAACGAGATCATTGCCTTCTCGCGTGATTCGGCAAGGCTCTTCAGCAACATTGAGTTTCTGTTGCCTGTTCCGGACCCCGATGAAGTCCGTCACGCTATATTTACAGATGCCCTGAAAGGACAGGCTCAATTGCTGAAGGATTACTTCCGGTCGTGCAGCCGCCTGGCAGAAGTCAAGGGCGCTGACATCGGCCTGACGGGTGGTTATGACAGCAGGTTGATACTGGCCTGTGCACGTGATCATTTTGAAGGTCTGCAGGTACACAGCCATTACAGGCCTGCCGGTTCGGAGGAGTGGCGGATTGCCAGGATGATTGCCGAAGGAGAGGGAATAAGGTTTGTCTCACCCGGGGTAACGTCACCAGTCAAGATGGATGATGAGACTATGAGCGCGGTGCTGGAGAGCTCATTCAGGTTCAACGACGGCAATGTCAGCCTGCACTGCAACTGGATGGAAGAGTACAACACTTTGGAGTACAGGCTCTCCGTGCTGGAAGAAAAGCGTCTGGGACTGAGCGGTATCGGGGGCGAACAATACCGCAACCAGGACAGGCTTTACGGCAAGCCGTGGATTTTTGACCAGTGGCTCAAATATTCATGGGTACGAAGGATATCCGGTAAGGCCTTCCCGGAACCCGGGGATGAAAGGGATATGCTTGACAGGATAAAAGTCAAGATGTATGCTGCCCTGGGTTTCCGATCCGGAAAGGTTTTCATTGATCTTGCCGACCTGAAGAGAATTCAGAATGAGGTTTTTATCCCTGCTTACCGGGGAGCCAGGATTGATGCCGAGAACAGGCATGCATGGCATCTTGCTCCGCTGGCTGATGTACATATTGCCGGGGCAGCAGGCAGGATTGTAAGATTCCTGAAGGATTCTAAGAGATTTGAGGCAGAGCTTATACGGATGATCTCACCGTCACTGGCGTCATACCCTACCGATTACGGCTATGATCTTGCAAGGGGGGAGCCGGCTTCGGAGAGGATTCTGAATTCGGCATTCGAGAACCTGTTGCCTGCTTCTCTTAAGTGGAAAGTGAGGGAGAGGGTCAGGCATGGAGGCAGGTCCGGCAGCATGACTGAAAGGATCAGGACTTCTCCGCTGCTGAGCGGTTATGTTGAGAATGTAGTCTCTGCCGGGCTTCCGGTCTCAGTGCCTGCTCTCATGGGCATGGAGAGTACTGCACATTTGGTTGTGGCGCTTGGATATTTTCTTGAGAAACTAAAACCGTCAACCGGGTCATGAACAGAATACGGAGATTGCTGGTAAGCCTTAATAACAGAAGGATAAGACGCCTGCTGACCGGCAAGATAAGAAAGATCAAAAAAGGTATCCCGGTACAGGTTCAGGCTGCTTCCAGGGCCTTTACAGAGGCGAGGGCAAAGCATGAGCAGTTATGGAAAAAACTTCAACGAAGGGTGAATCCGGACTGGCTGGATGTCTACACGGCCGTGTCTGGCAAGCCTGATCACCGGTATGTGCCTGAGGATATTTACTATACTGAGATTGAGCCTCGTCTGAATAACAAGCTCTTCTCGAAAGCCTGGACCGACAAGAACAGCTATGAACTTATTCTTGGCGACAGGGTGAAGAGACCGGAAGTTGTTCTCAGGTGCATAAACGGTATCCTGTACACTCCGGATTTTTCTCCTGCAGGCCGGCCGGAGGAATTTAGCGGTTTTTCACAGGGGTTTGAAGGAGAGAAGCTTGTAATCAAGCCTACCATGGATTCAGGGGGGGGCAAGGCGGTGCGGATTGTGAATATTGCCCATGCCGGGCTTGAGATTAACCCGCCGGCTGAAGGCGTCACCACCTTCTCCCGGCTCTTCGCCCTCTACGGTGGTAACTTCATCATCCAGAAGTACATCAGCCAGCACCCATGGTTTGCACGATTCAATGAGAGCTCTCTCAACACTCTGCGGGTTCTCACCTACAGGAGCGTAAGGGATGAGAAGGTGCATGTGTTGCACCGGCTCCTCAGAGCCGGGCAGCCGGGTTCGGTGGTTGACAACCAGGCTTCGGGCGGCATCGCCTGCGCCGTTGATGCCGGCGGAAGACTGATGCCTTTCGGGATTGACAAGGCGGGAACGCGCCACAGTGGAACGCAGAGCGTTAAATTCGGCGAAGCCGGTGAGGTACCTTATATGAATGAGATCACAGCTGCCGCACTGGAGGTGGCTGCGTGTTACAGGTATTCGAGGCTTCTGGGGCTCGACTTTGCGGTGAACTCAGAAGGCGAGGTCATCCTCATAGAGGTAAATGATTCCAACAACGAGATCAATTTCTTCCAGATGTCCTCGGGTCCGTTGTTCGGCGGCTTTACGGAGGAGGTAGCCTCGGCATGTCTTAGCCTTCCCCGCTCTTTTGTGATTGACTATATCCTATGACTATGAAGAAGGTCTTTTTCATCACTGATTACAAAGGGTATTTCGGATCCAAGTACCATTCAACCCCTTACCGTGGGGGGATGGACCGTGAATTACTGTCGCGGTCCATGACTGAACGGGGTTTTGAACCCCTGTTTGTCAGGCCTGTAAAGGAGGAGCTTGAGAAACATGACCTGTCATCGGGAATAACTGTCTTTGGATCTCACCAGGACAAGGGTCTTCACTACAAGAGATTCCTTGAAGACCTGGCTGTGGCGCTTGAGGCTTCCGGTCACACCGTCTGCCCGTCATCGATGCTTATCAGGGCTCATGAGAACAAGGTTTTCTTCGAGATGCTTCGTCACAATGCCGGCAGTCAGGAGTTAAGACAGCTCCGGTCGTGGTGGTACGGCAGCTATGAAGAGTTCCTGGCATTTTCGGCCGGACTGCCTTACCCGGTACTGATCAAGCGCCCTGACGGTTCGATGAGCCGTGGAGTATCTCTTGCTGCCACCCGTGGCGATGCAGAGAGGATAGTGCGCAGAGCGATGAGGACTCCCTGCCTGCAGGGACTGCTTCGTGACACGGTGAGGCGCATAAGGCACAGTAATTATATTGCGGAGTCGTGGCGGAGAGGGAAAATTGTGGTCCAGGAGTTCATTCCCGGGCTGAAGAATGACTATAAGGTCCTTGTTTTCGGCACGAAATACTATGTACTGTACCGGAAGGTGAGAGAGGGCGATTTCAAGGCAAGCGGTCAGGGTATGCTGGAATACCGCAGGGAGTTGCCTGACGGGCTTCTTGATTTTGCAGAGAAGTGTTTCACAGCCTTGAGGGCTCCGAACGCATCTTTCGACATAGGATTCGACGGGAGGAATTATTATCTCTTCGAGGCTCAGTATGTCTGCTTTGGAACGTATACGCTTGAGAACTCCTCTTTTTATTTTAGCCGCAACAAAGAAGGATGGGAGTGCATTGACGGCAAGTCGTCCCTGGAGGAGGAGTACGCTGAAAGCCTGGCATTGTTCTTCGCGAGATGAAGATAATCTTTCTGTACAGGGGAAAGAATGATGCAGGTGACAACCGGGTGGTTGTTACCCAGGGAAAGTCGCTCGAGTCGGCAGGGGTAGAGATAGAGTACTTCCCGTTGACAGGCCGGGGCGCAGGTGCGTATCTTCGGGCGGTATCAGCCCTGAGGAAACGACTGAGAACAGGCGGTGCGGGACTGATTCATGCACATTACGGAATCTCCGGTATTGCCGGGCTCCTGGCTTCAGGCAGAAGGCCCCTGATCGTTTCCTTTATGGGCACAGACCTGCTTGGATCACATCGCCCAGGCGGAAGAACTGGGGTCGCAAGCAGGCTGATGGCGTTTATTAACCGGTGGCTCGCAAGGCGATTTTATTCCCTTTCAATTGTGAAGTCTTCAGAAATGCAGCGCAAACTGTTCAGGAACACAAGGCATGCCCTGATACCAAACGGCGTGGATACCGGAGTCTTCACTCCTGTTGACCGCATCACAGCACGCCGGCAGCTGAATCTTGATCAGGACGAGTACATAGTTCTGTTCCCGGCCGGCCGCAACAATCCAGAAAAGAATTTTCCTCTTGCTTCTGAGGCTGCCGATCGACTGAGAGAGAGTGGATTAAGACTGATGGATGTCAACAGCGCCGGCCGTGAGGAGATGAATCTCCTTATCAATGCTGCGGACCTGCTGCTTGTAACCTCATTCCATGAGGGCTCCCCGAATATTGTCAAGGAGGCAATGGCGTGCTGCTGTCCGGTGGTTTCAACAGCAGTGGGTGATATCCCGTGGCTCTTCGGAGATACTCCGGGTCATTACCTGTCAGGATTCGATCCCCGGGAGATTGCTGCAAGGATGGAAGAAGCCGTAAGGTTCCGGAGAGAGCATGGTTTCACTGACGGGAGAAACCGGGTTGTGCAGCTGGGCCTTGACTCTGAAAGCATTGCCCGGATAATTATGGATCATTATTCCCGTTTGTCTCCTAAAGCCTGATTTATTATATGACCGGCCCTGAGCTGAGAATTGTATCTGATCCTTCATCTGTTCAAAGAGTTGACTGGGAAGCCTGGGTGATGAATCATCCTTGTGGAACGGTTTTTCACCTGCCGGGGATGTATGAGGCTTTTCTCAATACAAGAAACTGGAAGCCTGTATTACTTCTGGCTCTCAATGAATCCGGGGGACTGTCAGGGGTGCTTCTGGCGGTGGTCCAGAGAGAGCCGGGTGTCATTAAAGGTCATCTCACTGCAAGGTCAGTAATCTTCGGAGGGCCTGTCGCCGATAACATCAGTACAGTAAGAGCCCTGCTGAAGGAGTACATGAAGGTGATCAGGGGAAAGGCAATCTTCACTCAGGTCAGGAATTTCACCACCCCGGACGAAGAGATGAAGAACGCATTCGTTGAAGCGGGATTTTCTTACGAGGAGCATCTGAATATAAGGGTAGACCTGACTGTCCCGGAAGCAGAGTTTTGGAAGGGGATAAAGCAAAACAGGAAGGCCGGGATAAACAAGGCCAGAAAACAGGGTTTTACCTTCAGGGTCACCACCGACGACTCCGTCACAGAGTCCTTCCACAGGCTGCTGGGGTCAACATACAGCAAGACCGGGCTGCCTTATCCTGACATCACCTTTTTCAGGGCCCTGTCTGAACACCTGCAGGGAGAACTCAGATGGTTCATCCTGGAAAAAGACTCAAAGCCCGGTATCATCCTGGCTGCTTTCGTGTCAAAGAACACACTCTGGATCTTCTACCCCGGAATTGACCAGTCACAGGATTTTCTGAGGCTGCGGCCCGTGGACCTCTTTTACTGGGAGGTGATGCGATGGGGGATGGCAAACGGAGTCAAAACTCTTGACTGGATGGGTGCCGGCAGGCCGGACAGGGAGTATGGTGTAAGATACTTCAAGCAACAGTACGGCGGCGAGCTGATCATGTCGGGAAGATTTCAGGCCGTACACCGGCCGCTGCTGATGATGATAGGAAAAACAGGCGTTTCGCTTCTGAAACTAAAAGGGAAAAAGCAATGAATATATTGATTGACATCGGTCATCCTGCACATGTCCATCTCTACAGGAACTTTTATCACGAGATGAAGCTCCGGGGTCACAATCTTCATGTAACTGTGAAGAGTCTCCCTTCTGCGACCAGACTGCTTGATCTTTACGGGATTCCGTACATTAAGATTGGGACCAAGGGTGACTCCCTGGCCGCAAAGGCTTTCAGGCAGATTGACTTCAGCATGCGGATTGCCGGCATTGCCCGCACGCTGCATATTGACGTGGGACTCGGCTCTTCTATCTCTCTGGCACATGCGTCGAAATTAAGCCGGATGAAATCTGTCATTTTCGATGACGATGATGACCTGATTCAGCCATTGATGACCAGGTTCGGTCATCCGTTCGCAGACCTGATAGTCTCACCTTCATCTCTCGAACATGCAAGGGCCTCAAGAAAGGCCCTTTTTTATCCGGGGTATCATGAGCTCGCATATCTGCATCCGTCAAGGTTCACTCCTGATCCGGGTGTTCTGAATGATGCAGGGTTAAGTCGCGGAGAGCGATTTTTTATAATGAGGTTCAATGCTTTCAGGGCGCACCACGACAAAGGAGTAACAGGGCTTACCCGCGATCAGAAGATCAGCCTGGTAAGACTGCTTGAGCCCCATGGAAGGGTCTTTATAACAACTGAAGCTGAGACAGATCCGGAGCTGTTGCCATATCTGCTGAAGGTATCGTCTGACAGGGCCCACTCGCTGCTCAGTTTTGCCACCATGTTCATAGGTGACAGTCAGACGATGACATCTGAGGCTGCCGTCCTTGGAGTTCCTGCCCTCAGGTGCAACTCACTTGCCGGTTCCATCTCATATCTGCGTGAGGAGGAGGAAACATATGGGCTTACTTATGCGTACAAGCCTACAGAATTCGACCATCTCCGCGAAAAGATCGTAAGCCTTCTGAAGAACCACGACCTTCATGATGAGTGGCAGAGAAAGAGGAACGTGATGCTAAGCGATAAGATTGATGTTACAGCCTTCATGGTCTGGCTGACGGAAACGTACGCGAAGAATGGAGAACGATCTGATTTAAAGGAGATTGATTTTAACAGTTTCAGATGAGATTAACAGAAAACCGTGATTTTACCCCTGGGATGTACCGCAGGCTACTTGTGGCTCTCAGGGAAGCCGGTTATTCATTTCTGACCTTTGAGGAATTCTGTGTGACACCAGGAGGCAGGAGCGCAGTACTTCGGCATGATGTTGACCGCAGTCCGCAGAATGCACTGAATCTGGCGGTTATTGAGAAGGATCTTGGTATAAGGGGGAGCTATCACTTCAGGGCAGTCGGTTCATCTAATGACCCTGGAATAATAGAAAGTATAGCAGGTCTGGGCCACGAGATTGCCTATCATTATGAAGATATGGCTCTTATCGCAGGAAAGGAGGCCGGAAGCGAGGCAGGCAACATGGAGAGGCTGGCTGACGGGGCCGTTGGCAGTTTTCGTACCAATATTGATTATTTCAGACGGTTTTACCCCGTAAAAGTGATCTCAATGCACGGCAGTCCGACCGGGCGGATTGACAACCGTCTGGTCTGGAAGTATTTCGATTACCGTGAATGCGGCATTATTTGCGAACCCTATTTTGACATTGACTTTTCGGAGACCCTTTACCTGACCGATACGGGCAGAAGATGGGACGGAGACAGGTATAATGTGAGGGACAGGGCGATTGCAGCGGACAGTATGCAGAAAGATGGAGGTTTCGCCGGCTGGAAGACAAGGCCGGTTACGGGCAGTCTTCTGAGAATGACAGATGAGGGACTTGCACTCCGGGGGAAATTTAATATTCATGGTACTAAAGAAATCATGAAACTCGCAGAGTCGGGATTTATGCCGGCAAGGATTGTAATCAACACTCATCCTCAAAGATGGAATGCCAACTTAATTCCCTGGTTAAATGAGCTTTGTCTGCAGGGTATAAAAAACCGGTTAAAAAGATTAGTAATCATTTTCAGGGGGGCAGGACAATAAAATGAATTTTAGTTTAAGCACATATTATAAAATAAGTTCTTATGTTATTGAGTTTTACTAATCAGATCAGATCAGAACAGACCCGTCGGCAGGATTTTAAGGCCTTGCCGGCGTATTGATTTAATACCAGATTGAATAAAAAATACCAGTCATGAATATACTTCAGGTTTCAGCGGTGTCTAAAAATCCTTGGAGCAGGATACGGAAACTGATTGTTTCCGCAGTTATCCTCGCCTGTTGCTCCGGGATTGTAATTGCACAGGCACCCACTTGGGTGGCAGGAACTCCGTCTGTAGGAGCACCGGGGCCGACATCGATTCCAGTGAACTATGGGATCAACATGACAGGAACGGTTTATATAATCGTCTTCAATTACAACTACGGTGGAACACTTACCTCCACCGGTGTAAGGAACTCGGCTATTGCAGGCCCGGCGGGATCACTGGTTGCTACAGCGGTCATACCTGTAGCTTCCATAAATACAACATTACAGCATATCTTTTCCGGGCTTGCTTCAAGTACCCTTCATTCAGTATACATTGTAGCTGCGAACTCATCCGGAACACTGCAGGCATCACCCATTAAAATGATTGCCACTACCCTCCCCTGTCCCAAAATACAGCTCTTCAACTTTTTCGGGAACCTTGGTGAGTGCGTGAACCTGGGAGCCCAGGGGATGTTCCAGGTGTCGCCCCTCGGGGTGCTTCCCACCGGGATACTGGCAGGGAGCCAGTGGACAATTGACTGGGGTGACGGGTCACCCATATGGACCTATACCTCCACGGCTGACGATGACCTTCCTTCTGTGCAGCTTCACAACTTTTCAACAACAACCAACTGCGCTTACGTTGGCACCTGGACTGTCAGGAACCCCTGTAACGAGTTTTACGCTGCACAGGGGGTCTTCGTGGTACATGGACGTGACATTCCCGTCGACGGTGACGGTCGTCTGCAGATGCAGGAGACAACCACCGGTGATGTTGACATTGTCTATGTCTGCGAAGGAAGTGAACACAACATTGTTCTGCGGGATATAAGTACATGGAACTGTCAGAATCCAACCGTTCCCCCGCCTCTTAACCCGGCTGACTATGACAATGAATCGCCCAGGACAATTCAGTTTGTCTACGGTGAAACCCCGGCGGGGACTGTAATGAACAGCATCACAGGCAACGTGCTCATAGCGGGGTCCAATGTGGCAAACGGCGGTAACGGTTACGTGGGTCCGGTGATCGGTCCGCTGAATCCTCCAAATCCCAATACGCTTTCTGATATAATCACCATACCTGCAACATGCCAGGCCGGTGAGAGGTTCTATGTCTATCTCAAGGACTGGAACAAGTGTAATCCATATATTGATGCGAATACGGACTACGTCTTCGAACAGTTCATAATCGAAGTCATTGATGCTCCTCCTGCACCGGTGGTGGTTACTCCGCAGGTTTACTGCTTTGGCGGTGTGGCCCCCACGCTTACTGCTACAATCAGCCTTGCAGGAAATACTCTGAACTGGTACGATGATGCGGCCCTGACTAACCTTCTTTTTACGGGAAATTCGTTTACTCACGGTATCACCGCACCGGGAACATATGACTTTTATGTTACCGAGACCAGCGGAGTCAACGGTTGTGAGGGCCCTCCCTCACGGATAGACCTTATAATCAGGGAAGAGCTTTCCAGGCCCGGTATCATCACCGGTCCGACCGAGGTGTGTCTCAACGCCACCGGACAGGTCTTTTCCGTGGCAAACAATCCTCCGACAATGCCCATTGGCGGTACTACCGAATATGTATGGAGTGTGCCTGCTGGATGGACTATAACCGGAGGTCAGGGTACCAGGCAGATAACAGTCGATGTCGGCGGCACGGCAGGCAGCAGGACCGTCAGTGTCATCAACAGATACACAAGTGATCCCCGTTGTCCTTCGCCTTCAAGGACATTTGCCGTTAATGTCAGCCCTCTCTCGGTGGGCGGAACCGTTTCAGGCACATCACCTATATGCCTGAACTCGTCGGTTACACTGACCCTCTCGGGTCATACCGGCGCAGTGCAGCGCTGGGAGAGAAGACTCCTTCCGGCAGGTGCCTGGAACAATGTGGCTAATACAACCACTGCATATACTTATACACCCCCTTCAGTCGGCACTTGGGAGTTCCGGGCCCTGGTGCAGAGCGGATCGTGCAGCCAAGCTTACTCTTCGGTATTTCAGGTAGTAGTTGATCCGCTATCTGTAGGAGGTACCACATTAGGAGGCAACAGCCCGATATGTATCAACACCCCAACGGGAGACATAACCCTGTCAGGCCATACGGGCACTGTGGTAAGGTGGCAGTGGAGACGCAATGGCGGAAGCTGGAACAATATTACAAATACTACTACAACACTCAATTATACGCCCACAAACTCCGGCACATATGATTTCAGGGCTGAGATAAAGAGCGGATCGTGTCCTTCGGTCTACTCCACTCTTACAACCATTATTGTCAATCCCGTATCAGTGGGAGGAGCAGTTGGCGGAGGCTCAACACCGATCTGCTTCGGGTCACCCACAGGCACGATGACTCTCGGAGGCTACACGGGCACCATCCTGAGATGGCAGAAGCGCCTTGATGCAGGCGCGTGGGTTGATATTGCCAATACCAATGCCACCTATGCGGAGACTCCTGCCAGCGCCGGCACGTGGCAATACCGTGCCGAAGTGCAGAGCGGAGCATGTCCGCCAGCCTGGTCAGCAGCACGATCCATCGTTGTAACGCCTCCATCTGTCGGAGGTACCATCAATGGAGGAATGACACCATTATGCCCGGGTGTCAATACCGGGGTGATGACCCTCTCTGGCCATCTGGGGTCGGTTGTAAGATGGGAAAAGCGTGTTGACGGGGGATCATGGTCTAACATTGCCACCACCAACACCACCTATTCGGAGATACCTTCCTCATCAGGCACGTGGGATTACCGCGCATTCGTGCAGAACAGTCCTTGTCCGGGTGAATATTCATCTATAAGGACCTTAATAGTCAGGCCGCAGTACAGCGCCCAGTTGCATGATGACATAAGCATCTGCAACAATACGGGAACCAACTTCAACATAGTTCTCTCGGGAGGGGCTTCGCCATATACCATTAATTATACGCGCAACGGCACTCCGCAGGCTCAGCTTAACAACTATGCAAGCGGAACCAATGTGCCAACCGGGGTTCTTACAACCGGCAATTATGTCTACATACTGACATCGGTGGTTGACGCCAATGGCTGTAATGCACAGTCGCTCGGATCATCAATAACCGTAACCGTCGGCGCTGCCCTGACCGGGGCTGCCATTTCAGGCAGCGGCAACGGATGCGACGGTTCTTCAAGCTGGTTTGCCCTGAATGTCAGCGGCGGTGCACCGCCCTACAGGGTTACATATACTCTTGACGGAGGGGCCAATACCCTCTATTCCGGCTATAACAACGGAGATCATATCAATCTCGGAACATTGGGTGTCGCCAATCACACTGTTCATATCGTTTCGATCCAGGATGCCTGTGACAATTTCGTTCCCACACTTCCGGCAGATTACCTGTTCAGCATAAATGCAATACCGGATGCCAGCGCTACAGTCAACAATACAAATGCGATTTGCAGCGGGGGTACAACTGACATAGTCCTGCAGTCTACGGTTGCTTCGACGAATTTCACATGGACTGTTTCGAATGCTCCGGCAGTTACCTGGACCAGTGCGCCTGCCGGCGGAACCCGGAACAACGGAAACAACACCTCCGTTGCCCAGACCCTTGCCCACAGTTCAACACTACCGACTACGGTAACCTACACAATTACACCTGCCGGACCGCTACCGACATCCTGTCCCGGCCCGGCCATCACACGCACGGTGGTTGTGAACCCCTCAGCACAGGTCAACGACCCGGCCAACCAGGTTCACTGTTCAGGCGCGGCTGTACCTGTTCTGAATTTTACCACCAACCGCTCAGGCGGCACCACCACATATGCGTGGACCAACAGCAACACTGCGATAGGTCTTGCTGCCAGTGGCAGCGGCTCGCTGCCTGCCTTCACCACAGCCAACGGGGGCACATCACCCGTCACTGCCACGGTCACAGTCACCCCGACATTTACAAATGCCGGACAGAGTTGTTCAGGCACCCCGCAGACATTTACAATTACCGTGAACCCTTCGGCACAGGTCAATGATCCGGCTGATCAGGTTCACTGCAACGGTACTGCAGTTCCGGTTCTGAACTTTGGTACCAACCGTACAGGAGGTACCACAACATATACATGGACCAACAGCAACACAGCCATAGGTCTTGCTGCCAGCGGCAGCGGTCCGCTTCCGGCTTTCACAGCCACCAACGGGGGAACGTCACCGATAACTGCCACAATTACTGTCACTCCGACCTTCACCAACGGCGGACAGAGTTGTTCAGGCACCCCGCAGACATTTACAATTACCGTGAACCCCTCGGCACAGGTCAATGACCCGGCCAACCAGGTTCACTGTGCGGGTACGGCTGTTCCTTTGCTGACTTTCGTCACCAACCGGAGCGGAGGGACCACAACTTATGCATGGACCAACAGCAACACGGCTATAGGTCTTGCAGCCAGCGGCAGCGGCCATTTACCGGCCTTTACAGCCACCAACGGAGGGACGTCGCCGATAACTGCTACTGTCACTGTCACTCCTACTTTCAGCAACGGTGGACAGAGTTGTTCCGGCACGGCGCAGACCTTCACAATCACAGTGAACCCTTCTGCCCAGGTCAATGACCCGGCTGACCAGGTGCGATGCAACAATGCAGCGGTACCTGCACTTACATTCACAACCAACCGTACAGGCGGTACTACAATCTATGCATGGAGCAACAGCAATACTGCAATCGGTCTTGCAGCCAGCGGCACAGGGGGGCTTCCGGCCTTCACCGCCACCAATGGCGGCACATCGCCGATCAGCGCCACCATAACAGTCACCCCGACCTTCTCGAACGGCGGCCAGAGCTGTTCAGGCACAGCACAGACATTCACAATTACTGTTAATCCTTCGGCACAGGTTAATGACCCGGCTGACCAGATTCATTGCAACGGTGTGGCTGTGCCTTCTCTTACATTTACAACTGACCGCGGCGGCGGCACCACCACCTATGCATGGACCAACAGCAATACCTCAATAGGTCTTGCTGCCAGCGGCAGCGGGAACCTCCCGGCCTTCACCGCCACCAATGGAGGCACATCGCCTGTTACCTCTACCATCACTGTCACTCCGACATTCTCGAACGGGGGACAGAGCTGTTCAGGAACACCTCAGACGTTTACAATTACAGTAAACCCGACCCCGGCGCTGAACAGCACCCTTACCCCTCCGGATGTGTGCAGCAATTCGCTGTTCACATATACGCCGACTTCACTGACGGCAGGCACCACTTTCTCATGGACAAGGCTGGCAGCTGCAGGGATCACCCCCGCAGGTCCGGTGACAGGCACCAACGGTGTCAGCGAGACGCTGCGCAACCTTACATCGGCTCCGATAGCGGTGACATATGAATATGTGCTCACTGCCAACGGCTGTACCAATACCCAGAATGTTGTCGTCAATATCAAACCTGAGCCGGTTATTTCTAACCAGTCGGCCTCCGTCTGTTCCGGCGAGACACTTACACACCACATCCTGCTTGATAATTTTGTCAATCCGGGTGACAATGTAACATTCACCTGGCCGGCACCGGTACTCTCAGGAGGGCTGACCGGCGGCAGCGCGAGAACGGTGCCCTCGTCGGCTGACATGACCGGTACGTTTGTTAACACCTCCGGCCTGGCAGAGACAGCAACCTACACGGTCACACCGGTTTACAACGGTTGTGTCGGCGAGTCGAAGATAATAGTTGTTACAGTTGGATCACAGCCTGTACTTGGCAATCTTAACATGTTTGCCTGCAGCGCAGTTCCCACGGGACTTGTAATGGCCGTTGCACCGACCTCATCGCCTGCAACGACATTTGATATTGCTTCCATAGCTGTACAGGCAGGTCTTGTTGCCGGTGCAGGCAACGCGGTTGCTGCAAACGGCATTAATGATGCCAGCTACCTTGCCAATGACACTTTCACCAACGAAACCGGTGTCAACCGTACCGTTACCTATCGTATACGGCCGGTCTTCGGTGCCACATGCATCGGCGACTGGGTTGATGTTGTTGTTACAATCAGGCCCCAGCCGGTCATAGTTCCCGGCCAGAATCAGACGGTATGTTCCAATGTACCTGCCTCACTGGAGATAAAACTGGTACCTCTCAACACTCCTGCAGGAAGCACCTTCAGCTGGCCGCTGCCGGTAATGTCTGACGGAACCGCACAGGGCACGACCGGAACAAATGTCGCAGCCGATCCCGCGGGCACGCTTCACATAACCGATACCTTTGAGAATTACGGCATCACCCCGATAACTGCTACCTACACCGTAACTCCGTACAGTTCATCCGGCTGTGCCGGCACTCCGGTTGATGTTGTAATCACGGTCAATCCCGAGCCTGCTGCTCCGGTCATCACCGGTGATGACATGCTCTGCACGGATCAGACCAATATAATATATACCATACCTCTGACACCGGGTTCATCATACACCTGGACGGTTCCTGCATCTGTCGGCACAAAGGTTTTTGATTCCAACTCTAATGCAATCATAATCAATGCGGCAACAACTGCCGGAAGCGGCACAATAACCGTCACTGAGGAAAACAGCTTTGGCTGTACCGGTCCTGCCGGGTCATTTGATGTCGATGTGATGGCACCCGCCCCGGTGTCAGTCATTGGCGGAGACGATATTGTTTGTGCACTTGAGACAGGAGTATACTCTGTTCCGAACAATGCTGGTTCAGTTTATACCTGGACCCTTCCGACCGGAGCCGCCCTTATCGGTGATCCATCGGCGGCATCGATAACAGTAACCTTCGGCACAATCAGCGGCAACATCACTGTCCGCGAGGTCAATGCAGCAGGCTGTATCACGAACCATACCCCGTTGCCGGTGACTGTCAGGCCGTTGCCTACGGCTGTAATCAGCAACAGCGGCACGGTCTGTATCGAGGATACTCACCCGGTCAACATCACACTGACCGGTGCCGCACCATGGGTTCTGGTTTATGCAATCAACGGTGCTGACCAGCCTGCAGTCAATATCGCAGCAAGCCCGTACACCCTCAACGCAAACGCAGCAGGCAACTATACGGTCACCAGCGTGACGGATGCCAACGGATGTACAAATGCAGGCATAGGGAATGCAACAGTATCGCACTTCCCGGTACCGACGGCAACCATCAGCGGTACTGCTGAGATGTGCGCGAGTGGCTCAGCTGTCATCACGATCACTCTTACCGGAGCGATGCCATATGACTTTACATACACCGACGGAGCTGCCTCTGTGGTTGTCACCAATCATGCCGCAATGGTTTACACGTTTACGGTATCACCATTGGCGCCGACTACATACACAGTAACATCAATGAATGACAACAATGGTTGTGTGGGTATACCAATGGGTGCAGCCGTTGTTACAATCAATCCTTCCCTTAATCTCACCCTGACAGGCACGAATCTTTCCTGCTATGGTGACAACAGTGGCAGCATTGACCTTTCGGTTGCCGGGGGAACGGCTCCTTTCAGCTATTCATGGTCAGGTCCGGGCGGATTCACTGCCGGGACCGAGGATATCTCCACGCTGCAGGCTGGTTATTATGCCGTCACAGTGACTGACAGCAAGGGATGTACTGCTTCCGGCAATAGCACGATTACCCAGCCTGCAGTGCTCACCCTTTCAAAGTCAGGGGATATTTTACTGCTTTGTAACGGCGCGGCGAACGGCGCCGGCAGTTTCACCGCCGCCGGGGGAACCGCTCCCTATACGTTTACCACACTTGTGAATACGGCAGGAGCCACACTCACGTCCGCAGCATCATCTGTTGCAGTCACTGATGCCGGCGGCGGCACCATCACCGTCCGGGTCACTGACGCACACAACTGCACCGCGGAGTCCACAATTATTGTGACGGAGCCGCCGGCCCTCAGCCTGGCCTCAACAGTAACGAATGTAAGCTGCTTCGGTGGCAACAACGGATCCATAATAATATCCGTCACCGGTGGCACCGCACCTTATATATATGCATGGACGGCCTCCGGCGGTGGCAGCGGCATCACTGCCGGCGCCCCGAACCAGGGCGGCCTGACGGCAGGCACCTATGACCTCACCGTCACTGACGCCAACGGATGCAATATAACCGGCACATGGACCCTCACACAGCCGACGGCTCTTGTGGTCACGGCTACTGCTGATGACAATCTTATCGGCACCTGCTCGTCGGCCCAGCTTACAGCAACAGTCACCGGCGGAGTTATGCCTGCCGGCGGATATATCTACAGCTGGTCGCCAGCGGCGGGTCTCAGTGCAACCAACATCTCCAACCCGGTTGCCACCCCGGCATCGACTACAACCTATACAGTCACCGTCACCGACGCCAACGGGTGTATCAAGACTGCATCTGTCACCGTTGATGTTGCTCCGGTACTGACGGCAGTGGCCTTTGCTGATGACAATCTCATCGGCGCATGCCCCGGTTCACAGACTCAGCTTCATGTAAACGTAAACGGTGGCGAGGCACCATACAGCTTCAGCTGGCTGCCTGCTGGCGGCCTGAGTGATCCGGCTGTTCGTGAGCCGATGGCCGCGCCGGCAGCCACAACTACTTACACTGTCACCGTTACCGACGCCAACGGCTGCACAGCAACGGCAAACGTTACTGTCAATGTGGCTCCCGAGCTCGATGTCACGGCCACCGTCGATGACAACCTGATCGGCACCTGCCCCACTTCGGTAGCACACCTCAGCGCCACCCCCACCGGCGGCGAAGGAGCCTATACCTATCTCTGGGATAATGCCGGCACGCTGAGCAGCGCTGCCAGCGCCACCCCTACAGCCAAGCCGGCGGTGACAACCACCTACACTGTTACGGTTACTGACGCAAACGGCTGCACCGACCAGGCAACTATCGTTGTCAATGTGGCTCCTGACCTCTCAGTCACAGCAACAGCAGATGATCTGTTCATCGGCACCTGTCCGTCATCGGTCTCGCACCTTGACGCAACCGTTATGGGTGGCGAACCGGGCTACACTTACAAGTGGACACCGCTCACCGGTCTTGACGACAGCAACATAAAAACACCGACAGCGAAGCCGGCAGTGACCACCACCTACACCGTCACCGTCACTGATGCCAATGGCTGTACCGCAACATCAAACATCACCATTACCGTCCGTCCGGCGCTTACTCTTACGCTGGCCGTTGATGACAGCCAGATCGGCACCTGCCCCGGTTCGGAGGCACATATCACCTCCACTGCAGGAGGCGGAGAACCGGGATACACTTACCTGTGGACCCCGGCAGCCGGCCTCAGCAGCGACATTGATCCCAACCCGACAGCCAAGCCGGCTGTCACCACCACATATACACTTACGGTGACAGACCAGAACGGCTGCAGCATCTCCAGGGATATCACGGTGAACGTTATGTCACCTCTCACCGTCACCGCCTCGGCAGCAGATCCGCTGATCGGCACCTGCCCCACCTCCAACACCACGCTCAATGCAGTGGCACTTGGCGGCGAGCCGGGTTACATCTACAGCTGGTTGCCTGTGACGGGCCTTGACAATCCGGCGATACAGACGCCTTTGGCGAAGCCGGCAGTTACAACAACTTATACAGTTACCGTCACCGACAACAACGGATGTACGGCAACAGCTGATGTGACAGTCACTGTTGCTCCCGATCTTACCGCAACAGCCACAGTCGATGACGGAACAATAGGCACCTGCCCCACCTCTGTGGCCCATCTCGATGTCATCGCAGGCGGCGGCGAACCGGGATACACCTACCTCTGGTCTCCCGTGGCCGGACTGAGTGATCCGAACAGCAAGACCCCGACAGCCAAGCCGTCGGCAACCACCACCTATACTGTTACGGTTACTGACGCCAACGGCTGTCAGACCACTGCCAGCGTAGTGGTGAATGTTGCTCCGGTTCTGAATGTCACAGTCTCTGCTGACGATTATAATATAGGAACCTGTCCCGCCTCCGATGCTCAGCTCACAGCCACGGCATCAGGCGGTGAACCGGGATATACGTATCTGTGGTCACCGGCCACCGGCCTCAGTGATGCAACCATTTCCAACCCGACGGCCAAGCCGGCAGTGACAACCAGCTACACTGTTCTCGTAACCGATATCAACGGTTGTACTGCTACGGCATCACTGACAATAACTGTTGCTCCTGATCTTGCAGCAACGGCCACGGTCAGCGATCCGAACATCGGCACCTGCCCGACCTCGCAGACTACCCTGGATGTAATTGTCACCGGCGGTGAGCCGGGGTACACCTACCTCTGGGCGCCTGCCACCGGGCTCAGTGACGTTACAAGTAAAACACCAACGGCCAAGCCTGCAGTCACCACCACATACACCGTGACCGTGACTGACAACAACGGCTGCCAGACGACAGCACCTGTAACTGTCACCGTTCTTCCCGATCTTGTTGCCACGGCAACGGCAGATGATCTTCTCATCGGCACATGTCCCACATCAAGGTCGAACCTCGGAGTCACCGTCACAGGCGGCGAACCGGGCTACACTTACAGCTGGGCGCCCGCAACGGGACTCAACAACCCGAATGTGAGCAATCCCATAGCCAAACCGTCAGTCACCACCACCTATACAGTTACAGTTAATGACGCCAACGGTTGCCAGGCAACTGATAACATTACTGTCACCGTAGCTCCCGAACTTACCGTTTCGGCCGTTGCTGATGATGATATCCTCAGCACCTGTCCCACCTCCGTGGCGCAGATCACTGCCACGGCTGCAGGAGGAGAGGAGCTGGCAGGCGGCGGATACACATGGAGCTGGGCTCCTTCCACAGGCCTGAGTGCTACGAATATTCCGAACCCTGTTGCCAAACCGGCCTCGACGACCACCTATACCGTCACCGTCACCGATGCCAACGGCTGTACTGCCGTCAATACAATCACCATCGAGGTTCGTCCTCCGCTGGCAGCAATTGCCACGGCAACCGACTATCTGATAGGTGAATGCCCGTTATCGACAACCACTCTTGATGTCAGTGTCACCGGCGGCGAGCTGCCTTACGTTTACAGCTGGGATCCGGCTGCATCACTCAACGATGCCACCACGAAGAGTCCCGTTGCCAAACCGGCAGTCAACACCACCTACACCGTCACTGTGACTGATGCTAATAACTGTACAGTAACAGCAACGGTTACCATCAACATTGCTCCTCCTCTTATGGCGACAGCATCTGTTGATGATGACCCGATAGGCGCATGCCCCACCTCTGTTGCTCATCTGAGCACCACGGTCAGCGGCGGCGAAGGCGGTTACACCTACCTGTGGGATAACGCAGCCACGCTTGATGATGCCACTAAGGCCAATCCGACAGCTAAGCCTGCTGTCTCCACGCTCTACACGGTCACCGTCACAGACGCCAATGGCTGCCATACTACGGCACAGGTGCAGGTCAACGTGGCACCCGACCTCTCGGTCACGGCCACAGCTGATGATGATATCATCGGCGCATGTCCCTCATCCGTTGCCATGCTTACGGCCACGGGCGCTGGCGGTGAGCTGCTCCTCTCAGGAGACTACACCTACAGCTGGTCGCCTGCCGCAGGTCTTAACTATACAAATGTAAAGAGCCCGATAGCCAAGCCGGCAGTTACAACAACCTACACTGTCGTCATCACTGACAGGAACGGCTGTACGGCTACTGACCAGATTACAATCACAGTGATGCCTCCGATTGCACTGACCACCACGCCGGTTGTCTATGCTGGCGGTTACAATGTTACATGCAACGGGGCATCTGACGGCGCCATCGATCTCGGTGTCACCGGCGGCGAGGCTCCCTTTGCATACACATGGAGCGGTCCTTCCGGATTCACATCCACAGACCAGGATATCTTAGGGCTGATGGCAGGCACCTACACCGTTACAGTCACCGATGCCAACAACTGCGCATCAACGACCACGGTTGTGCTGATTGAGCCTGCCGTCCTGACCCTTGGCCGTACTCCCGATGTGGTTCTTGCATGCTTCGGCGATGCCACAGCCACAGGATCATTCTCGGTCTCAGGCGGAACAGCACCTTATACTATAAGCGTAATCACCAACACCGCAGGGGCAACTGTTAACATCACCGGCACATCGCTCTCTTTCACCGGAGGCGCAGTTGGTGAGGTCACTGCCGGCGTGGTTGACGCCAACGGCTGTACTGCACAGGCCACAATTACAATCACCCAGCCTCTGCAACTGCTTCCGGGCACCGTTACAGGTGACCAGGAGGTATGTTACCAGGGTGACCCGACACCTCTGAACGAGGTGACGGCACCGGCAGGTGGTCCTGCAGCCATACTCTTCCAGTGGGAGCGCAGCCTCGACAACGGCGCCACCTGGAGTGATGTGCCGGGAGCCAACATGGCATCGTACGATCCGCCAGCAGGAATCCTGCAGACAACCCATTTCCGCCGCCGTGTCAACTCGGCAGCATGTGATCCCGCATACAGCAACCCGGTTGTTGTTACGGTCAATCCTCTGCCGGTGGCATCAATAGCAGGCACAGGATTCGTTTGTCCGGGTGACGCTGCAACGGTTACAGTGACAATTACCACGGGTGAGACACCCTTCACGGTAGTTCTCAGCGACGGAACAACAGTAAACAACTACATCAGCGGCAGTCCTATAACGGTCAACCCGACTGTCACCACCACCTATACCATAACATCGGTGACAGACAACAACGGTTGTACTGTGGCGGCGCCTCACACCAACCTTACCGGTTCGGCGACCATTGATGTGAAGACAGTTCCCGAGATTGTCGTTCAGCCGGTCAGTCAGACGGTATGCGAGGATGATGCGGCTATCTTCATCACCGATGCAGGCGGCACCACCAACCCGCACTACCAGTGGTATATTGACAGCGGTTCAGGCATGACACTCATGCCGGGTGAGACCGCCGCCACGCTCAGTGTGACAGCAGTGACGGCCATGAATGGCTACAGATACCAGGCTGAGATTTCAGGTGATTGTCCTGTGCCAGTACTGTCAGATATTGTGACTCTCACAGTCAACGAGAAGCCCGAAATCGTCACCCAGCCCACAGATGTAACTCTCTGCTCCGGCGAAGATGCAATCTTCACCGTTGATGCAGGGGTGACCACCAGCCCTGTTTACCAGTGGTATGTTGACTCAGGCAGTGGCTGGACTCCTGCAACGGGGGCACGCTATCAGGGTGCCAATACATCTACGCTTACAGTGGTGAGCGCACTCGAGATGATGTCAGGATACCAGTATATGGTAAGGGTATCGGGAATCTGCACTCCATACGTGGAATCGATGCCTGTAACTCTTACTGTAACACGCCAGGCCGAGATAACGCAGCATCCTGCAAGCATAACCCTTTGCGAGGGGCAGGCAGCCATCTTCACGGTCAACGCCGGACTGACCACGAATCCTTCATACCAGTGGGAGCGCAGCCTTGACGGCGGAGCCACCTGGACGTCAATAGCAGGCGCCACCAATGCGATCTACACGATTGCCGCGGTGGCAACGGCTGACAACAATACGGCCTACAGGGCTGTTGTCAGCAGCACCTGCGGATCGAGTCTCATCTCGATGCCTGCCTTCCTGACTGTCAACGAGCTGCCGGAGATAACTGATCAGCCGGATGATGTTGTCATATGCGAGTACGCCATTGCCGACTTTATTGTCGACGCCGGTGTAACCACAGGCGCAGCATACAGATGGCAGCGCAGCATAGACGGAGGTACGTCGTGGAACAACCTGACGGAGACCGCCACCTACTTCGGTGTATCAACCATGAACCTGAAGGTCAACGGCACCAACAGGATAATGAGCGGCGACATGTTCCGGGTGATTGTATCCGGCACCTGCACGCCTCCCGACACATCCGTTGCCGCACTCCTGACGGTCAATACCGCACCGGAGATACTTGCACAGCCTGTTGCTGCAACTATTTGTGAGAACACCAATACTGCATTCAACGTGTCAGCACAGGGAACTGCACTGACCTACCAGTGGTTTGTTGACACCGGCAGCGGTTTCAGTGCGGTCACTGACGGCGGTGTCTATTCCGGCGCCACTACGAATACACTTTCACTGACAACAGTACCACGGACATATGACAATTACCGTTACCGTGTAGAGGTTGAAGGCACATGTGCCCCGAAGGCTGTCTCGCAGACCGTGATGCTTGACGTCTCGATTGAGACAATCATTACGCAGCAGCCTGCAGATTCAGCCATCTGTGAGTTCATGACATCGGCCTTCACGGCACTTGCTGACGGAGCCAACCTGACATACCAGTGGCAGGCTTTCACCGGCGGAGTATGGAATGATCTTGCCAACAGCGGCATTTACATGGGAGTGAATACACCCACGCTGATGGTCTTCGGCCCGTCGCGCACGATGGACGGCACCCGTTACAGGGTTGTCATTGGGGGCGATTGCTCGGCTGACCTGATCTCGGACGAGGCTGTGCTCACCGTATACACCGCTCCTGAGCTTTCTGATCATCCTGATGAGTTCAGGGGATGTCCGGGCGGCAGCGCCACCTTCAGTGTGATTGCCGCAGGCACCAACCTGGTCTACCAGTGGCAGGTGAACAGCGGATCAGGATTCGTCGACGTGACGGACAATGCAACCTATTCAGGCACCGCAACACCCACACTTACAGTCAATAACCTTGATCTTACGATGAACGGTTATCTGATAAGGGTGGTTGTCTCCGGCACGTGTCTGCCTCCTGTCACCAGCTCGTTTGCTCCTCTCAGGGTTTACATGGAGCCCTCAATCATATCCGAGCCGGCTGATGCAGAGGTGTGTGCCCTTACCGGAGCCATCTTCTACTCGCAGGTGTTCAACACCGGTGCAGGGGAGACAACGGTATGGCAGGTCAACCAGGGCGCAGGCTGGAGCAACCTGAGTGACGGACCTGTCTACCAGGGTACACAGACACCTCAGCTGGTGATAATGAGCGCCACCACCCCGATGAACGGATGGCATTACAGGCTCGAGATCACCGGTCCGTGCGGCCAGTACTACACCCGCGAGGCTCTCCTGACGGTCAACGCATGGCCTGTGGCAGAGATAGCTCCCGTTGACACACTGCTTGTCTGCGGAGGAATACCCACCCAGCTGCATGGCAATCCTGCAGGAGGCTCGGGCTCCTACACCGCACACAGATGGTTCGGAGACATCGGTCCGCTCAGCCAGTACAACATCGAGAATCCCGTATTCAACACCTCCATGGCAGGTTATTACAGGCTTGTCTACCAGGTCACCGACAGCAAGGGATGCGTCGGACTTGACACCCTGGTGATAGAGGTCGAGAAACCCGTTGCAATGTTCACAGCTGTTGTTCCTTCGGGATGCCAGCCGCTTACCGTGAACTTCACCAACGGCTCAACAGGGTACACCTCGCTGCTGTGGGACTTCGGCGATGGCGACACTTCTGCGGAAGAGAATCCGTCTCACATCTACACTAATGCAGGTCCGGCCCTGGATTACCGTACGGTCAGGCTGGAGGTTACTTCGGCCAACGGGTGCGTCTCATCAATGGAGCAGAATATCACCGTTTACCCGGAGATTCTCTCTGACTTCGTAGTCAGTGATGACACCATTTGTTCGGGTGAGAGCATCATGTTCTCGCTCCTGCCCGGCGCCTTCAGGTATTACTGGGACTTCGGCGACGGATTCCAGGAGACAGGCTCCAATGTGATAAGCCACACCTATTATATTAACGAAACCACACCGGTCACGTACAATGTCACCCTGAGAACCGAATCGTTCTTCGGATGCATCAGCGAGACAACGCTGCCCGTGGTGGTGTATCCGACACCGGTGCCGGCCTTCACAGCCGTCCCGGCCTCGCAGGTATTCCCGGATGCCACGGTTACCTTCACGAACAATACCAACGCCGGTAACTGGACCTGGCAGTGGGACTTCGATGACGGTCATACCTCGGCAGATATGTCACCGGTTCATACCTATGCCGCACCGGGCGACTTCAATGTAAGTCTGACCGTGAGTAACGGTATCTGTACAGAGGATGTGGTGCATACTGTGAGGGTGCTTCCGGCACCTCCGATAGCTGACTTTGACTCTATACCGTCAGGCTGTCAGCCGTGGAGAATTTCGGTCAACAACACCTCGCTCTATGCCACAACCTATTACTGGGACTTTGGCGATGGGCATACCTCGAACGCCATTAATCCGGAGTATACCTACATGCAGCCGGGGACCTACCAGGTTACGCTGACTGTAACCGGTCCGGGCGGACATGATAGCAAGTCGCAGATTGTTCATGTCTATCCTTCGCCAAGGGCATACTTCGACGTATCACCTACCAAGGTATATGTGAACGACGAGCAAATAAGGCTCTTCAACCTCACTGAGGGCGGCGATACCTTTATCTGGGAGTTTGGTGACGGTGACACATCGCATCTGCGTGAACCGTTCCACAGGTACACCACTGAAGGTATTTATGACATAACACTTCACGCCTACTCGGCGAACGGATGCTATGACACCTATGTGATGTCGCCGGCAGTGACTGTTGAGCCTTTCGGTGATCTGATCTTTGCCACTGTATTCAAGCCTAACCTTGACGGGCCGATAGAGATAGATGAGCTGCCGCACAGCGGCGATGCCATGGATCAGTTCTTCTTCCCGCCCATCAGGGAGACGGTGCTTGAGTATCACATGCAGATCTTCAACAGGTGGGGTACGCTGATCTTCGAGACGTATGACATCAACAAGCCTTGGAACGGTTACTACAAGGGCAAGCTATGCCAGCAGGGAGTCTATGTATGGCTCGTGGAGGGCAAGTATGCCAACGGCAGGCCGTTCAAGAAGGCGGGAGATATCACGCTGCTGCATTGATGCAGATTGTGTGAATGGTATATGGCAGCGCCGGGCCCCGATGCCCGGCGCTGCCTGTATATATACGGATTATCAATGCGGTCATGATGATATCCCCCCCCATGCAGAATATGTGTATGGGGGTATGTACCGACAGGTCTCAGACCTGTCGGTACGTGCATATATTCGGATTATCAATATGGGGCATACGTGTATGAATGGGAATAATCGATATGGGGGGGGATGGCGCCGGGTCTGAGACCCGGCGATACGTGTATGAATTCGGATATCAATACGGGAAATGATAGCGCCGGGCATCGTGCCCGGCGTTACCTGCATATTTAACTGAATGGTTTGTCTGAGAATGGTGATGAAAACGGACTGTCAGGCTGGCTGTCACCCGTACCTCTTCTTCTCCTGCCCGGAGGATGCGGCGGGGCAGTGGTCATCATGACCAGCGAGATGGAGTTGTCAAGCTCAATCCTGATTACTTCCGGCCTGACATACCTTCTCTTCTTCTTCCCCATTGAATATTTACTCTCGCGTCTCAAATACAACCTGTTAGATTCTTGATACCATTGAACATTTATAAGCTTGCAGATATACTCCCTTATTCACAATAACGGTCATTTGGCCAATACTATTTTCTCGAGGTACCTCTTTTCTCCTGTCACTACCTCCACAATCAGCAGGCCTCCGCTATTAGGCGCCTCTATCTCCATAAGCTCTCCGGCATAGAGATGCTCATTGTCTGATATGTATACAATCCTGCCGGTAATATCGAACATCCTGATCTTGCCGGCGTTGCCGTCCCATCCGCTTCCCTGCGGGAGGATGCATATCCTGCCCGGGGCGCTGTAAATCTTAAGGGATTTATCCTCTGTTACCTCTGATTTGTTTTCTTCACTTGCGGCGATAATGGCCTTCCTCCCTTCCGGGATGATCTCAAGGGCGAAACGTCCAGAGATTGTTCCCTCTGCTGCCGTGAAAGAGTATCCGGCTTTTCCTTCAAGACTTATCCTGCTCCCCTTAAGCCTGTCAGTCAGAACAACTGTGTATCCGGTGAAGGTCTGGTACTGGATGCCGCGTATCTTGTATGTCCCTGCCTCGTGGATTTCAAGGGTAAGTGGTATTGATGTCTTACGCGAGGGCCATGGCATGGTGTTGATGGAGTAGTTCTCCCCCTCCGCTTCAGAATAGATTTTTATGTGTCCCTTTACGTGGCTGAATGGTTTGGATGCATCAAGAAACCCGTCGAAACCGGTGGTTGCTTCCCGATCAAACCTCACCACCGTTTCATCGGTCTGTGTGTCTGATGAAAGCTGCAGCCTTATAAGGGGGATTTGTTCCGCTGATTTGAACCTGGGGGCGGCGTTGTGCTCGCGGGCGTTGTCAGGGATGGTGATGTATGTTCCTGTTGCGCGGGTACGCACGAAGAATCCCTGCAGCGGCGCTATATGTGCTGTGGCGCCGTTCGTTCCCACACCATTTACATAAGAAGCCTCTTCGCCGGAGGCAGTTCTGAGGTAATATGCGTGCCTGATGTATTTATGGTCATGTGAGTAGGTGATCAGATCCCAGTTGATGCCGCATGTCAGCGAATTTCCCAGGAGGGAATAGCCATATATTGTGGTGTCTCCTCCCGAGCCGCTGAACGGAAGGTCTATCCTGCCTATGGAGGTGGTAAGAGACTTGAGGTTGCGGTAGGTCATGGTCACGTCTTCAGCAACGCTTACGTCGTAGCCCTCATTCACGGTCAGGTTGCTGAAGGGGGTGGTTCCGGAGTACCCGTCATGCCATTGCCAGCCGTCAGAGACATCAGTCACCACTTTGGTTTCGTCATATCGCACCAGCATCTCGGGCTCAATATCGGTAAAGACTGTTTTTGATACTGTTGCGGGTGAGGCAATATAGTGCCACCAGTCGCCGTCAGGACCTGACGTCAGGTAGTGTTCAATGTTTGCATTGCCGCCGGCACCTGAATAGCTTCCGGTTATAAGTGTCGCGTAGCCATTGGCATCAGCCTGCAGAACAAGGGTGCCGTTGTTGGTCAGCGAGGAGAGGGTTGCCCTTGCACCAGGTTCTATAATCATTATCAGTCCTGCGTTCAGGGTAAAGGAGGGGCCGGGTGCAATAGTTGGATAATTTGCCGCTCCTGCCGGGATGATTACGTTGGTGGTTCCCGGGAGCACTCCCCAGTCCCAGTTCAGTCCCCGGTACCAGTCGGTATTCCTTCCCATCCACCTGCTGTACCTGATCTCATAGGCTCCTATATCGGTTTGTCCGATCCGCCGGCTGCCGGCATAGTCAGTCAGAGGTATGGTAACTCCGGGGTAGCTGTCGGTTCCGCTGTCGCGGCAGGGAGAGATAAAAGCAATTGTAAAATCGCCGCTTTCCGGGTCTGTGAAGTTTGGACCCTGCGGGTCAGTGTTGGAACTGTTCAGGGTCAGGCACCCTTCCAGAGAAGTTCCTTCGATGGCACAGTACTCAATGACCGATGACGGAGTGCCGGAAAGGCTGATATTGTCTGAGCTTCCCCAGATGATGGTATTTAGTATTTTCGCATCGGGTGAGTTCTCGAGGTAAATTGATTTGCCGTCAGCTGCAGGAGAAGAACTATAGACTATGGTGGAGTTTATAATTATTGGTGAACTGAATATTGAGGCTACTGATCCTCCGCCTCGTGAGGTTGAGTGGGAGCTGTTGTTGTAAATAATGGTGTTTGTGATTACCGGTGAAGAGCCTCCGGCAACGTAGATGGCGCCTCCCTGTTCAACAGCGGTGTTTCCGGTTATGATACAACCCGATATCACGGGCGAGGTGGTTCCTGCAACTATTATTCCTCCACCGTAACCGGCAATGCAGTTCCGGATGGTGGTGCTGGTGACGGTGACAGAGGATGTTCCCAGATAGAGTCCGCCCCCGTAGTAACCGATCCTGGCCGATAACCGCCTGCCGTTCTCAATGGTACAGTAGCTGATGTTGCTTACCCCTGAGGATATAATGGTGATATTGCCCCATGTGTCCGTTGGCTCGCCGATAATGCCGTCAAGGTCACTGTCGGAAGTAATCAGTATCCTGTTTGTCGCGTTTCCCTGAGCGTTGAGCTGGCCGGTATTAGTGACAAGTATCCCGGAGGTGCTGGTGGCAGCAATGAGTGTCGTTCCCGGGGCGATGGTAAGCTGTTCGTTATTAACAATAATTATCCCGCTGAAATATTTGGTGCCAGAGATGGTGAATGCGCCCTGCAGGGTCCCTTTGTAAGGATTGCCCATACTTCCATCACCCTGTAATTGTGCAGTTACCGGCAAGAACTGAATGACAGCCAGGACAGAAAGTAGCACTATTTTTTTCATGTTAAACCCCTAGTCTTATGATACATTGTCTCTCCAAAAAATCAGCTTTACCCTATCTATTATTAAACTCTCAAAAGGCTGAATTGTTGCAAAAGTAAGAAAACTCATTCTATTGGTGATGTCATGTTTATATTTATAAGTTTCGGTCCTGCCTGATTGGAATGACTCTTCTTGCTATATTTGTGTATATCACTATCGGATGCAACCGGAAAAGAACACAATTAGGCGTGCTCTTGGCCTTCTGGCAGAGAGCTCTGCGAAGGAGACGGTAATAAGCGTTATTATTCTTATCATCAGAGCATTATTGCCACTGGTAGCTCTGTTCCTGCTGCGTTACTTTGTTGACCAGGTGATAGATGCTACCGGTTTGACACCGGGAATGGAGACAGTCTCGGAGACTTTCAGTGAGGCGCCGGGAGTGGAAGCAGTCTCAGATTCTGACGGTTTGGGGACATTAGCGGAAACCGCTGCCGAGGCTGCCGCCGATACCGGGAACCTCCCCTGGAGCGGCAGTGTGCCGGTATCACTTATATGGCTAATAGCTGCCGTGGCCATCGCCCTCCTGGCTGACGATCTGCTCTCCTATGCCGGAAACTATATTACCAGGCGGCACTCCTGTCTGGTTGAGGGACATATCTCATCACTGATACATAATCATGCCGGCAGGCTTGGACTGAAGTATTTTGAGGACCCGCTGTTTCATGACAGGCTGGAGCGGGCTGCAAGGGACATTTCATGGAGGCCGGCAGCACTGGTGTCAGACTTCATCCTGTTGATGCGCGGGGTGATCTCTTTCATCGCAATGATTTATGTTCTGAGGAATTTCGGGCTGATCCCGCTGCTGATCATGGTGGTTATATTCATCCCCTTCCTGCTGGTCAGGGCCCGAAACTCCTCGAGGCTCTGGGAGGCGCGCAAGAGGGCGACGGCAGATTCGCGGCAGGCGTCATACTTCAGCTGGCTGCTCACAGGCGAGAAACCGGCCAGGGAGGTAAAGCTCTTTGACATCGGAGGATACTTTGACAGGCTCTTCCGGAAGCACTTCAGGGCATCAAAGGAGCCGGAGCTAGAGACGGTAAGGAAAAACATCCTTCCCGAAAGCCTCGCCTCGCTGCTCAAGGTGCTGGCTTTTGCCGGTGTATTGATCTATGCAACGTCGCGGTACCTCAACTCTTCCATCACTGCAGGCGAGCTGGCGATGTATCTCGTGGCATTCCGGCAGGCACTGGTTTACCTCCGTGATACTGTCACCGGTTATTCCGGAATTAACGAGAACAGGCTTTTCCTGACTGATCTGTTCAGCTTCCTTGATCTCAGGCCAGAGACGGAGGGTGACGGCGAGGCGCCGGATCACGAATCATTCAGGGAGATTGCCGCAGAGAAGGTGACTTTTACTTACCCGGGGGCTGCGCGGCCTGCGATTCAGGATGTGACTGTCAGGATTGGCCGTGGAGAGAAGGTGGCGATAGTGGGACCAAACGGATCGGGGAAGAGCACGCTGGTTAAGCTGCTATGCAGGCTGTATGAGCCTGACAAGGGACAGATTATGATTAATGGCGCCGATGCTTCGGCTATTGAACCCCGGTCATACCGGAAGCTTTTCTCGGTGGTGTTTCAGAATTTCATGCTCTATTACCTGAGCGCAGGTGATAACATAAGGCTTGGAGAGAGCCGGCAGTCAGCAGTTGAAAGTCAGCAGTTTAGATCACGGGTGAAAGCGGGGTCCGGCATGAACAACTGTAGTGATGAAGCCGGGAGTGCGGTAATGCCAACCGCCAGTAAGGCGGGAAAGGAAACCGAGGAACGGGGAAGCATGGCTGATGTGCAGAGAGCTGCTGCCGCGGCAGGAATAGACAGGCTACTGGAAGCGCTCCCGGAAGGCTATGACACCATGCTCGGGCATCATACCGAAGGAGGACGGGAACTCAGCTGGGGCGAGTGGCAAAAGATAGCTATTGCCAGGGCTCTCTACCGCAAATCGCCCGTTCTGATACTTGATGAGCCTTCCTCGTCACTGGATGCCGATGCTGAATACGAGATATTCTCTGACCTCTCACGGATAACAGGAGGCAGGACATGCATCTTCATCAGCCACAGGCTCTCTAATGTACGTGATGCCGACAGGATCATCGTGCTTGATGGCGGGAGAATAGTGGAGACAGGAACGCATGAAGAGCTCATGGCTGCGGAAGGCAGGTATTTTACCATGTTCACCAGGCAGAAATCAATGTACAGATGACCGGGAGAGGGAATGAGATACCGGTAGAAGGCAGCGACGGGCTTCGGAGGGCAGTAAACCTGCTGCTGCTGCTGAGCAGGATGGATTTCTCTGCTGAGCAAAAGAGGCTTATTGCAGAGGAGATAAGGTTGTTTGATGAGTGGAAACAATTTGCCGGATTGGCTGTCAGACATGGCGTGGCAGCGCTGATCTGGCAGAATTTGTCTGATCTGGGGCATGCCGGTGAGGTGCCGAAGGCGGAGAGGAATATTCTGGAGGGGTTGAGGTTTAAATCGATAGCCCGCGTATCATGGATTACTGAGGCTGCTGCCCGGGTGACCGCTCTCCTGGAACGCGAGGGCATAAAGGTGGTACTGCTTAAGGGCCTTGCTCTTGAACATACCGTTTACGGTTCGAAAGGATTGCGTCAGATGAGCGATGCCGATCTGCTTGTTGCACCTGCTGATGCCCTGAGAGCCAGGGATATACTCATCAGGGACGGATTCAGGTCGATGTCCCTGAAATCGCCGCTATACCGGCATATTATCCTTGACCTTGGCAATCACCTGCCTGAATTGCATCACGGGGGCATCTCCGTTGATCTGCATTACAGGCTTTTCGGCCCGGAGGGCGAAGAGATGGTTGAGAGGGCGATAAGGGACTCGGTAATTATTACCGGGGTTGACCGGGAACCTGACCGCAATGCTGCTGTGACCCGTGATTCAGAGGATGGCGTTGGAGTCAGTAGTGGAACTGATGCGGCAGTCAACAGCGGAGCGGGCACCCCCGGCGGCGCACTCAGCACGGGCACCCCAGGCGCCGGAACATTCCGTATCCTTCCTCCGATGACGGCATTCCTCGCCCTGGTAAACCACATATACAAGCATGAGATAAAGGGGGAGTTTCAGTTGAGACTCTGGACAGACATATACCTGTTGCTGGAGCGGTACGGCAAACAGATTCTGACCTCCGGGCTGGCTGATGCGGCGGAAGAGGCGGGCATCAGGAAGGAGACCGTTGCGGTACTCACGGTAATGAAGCAGGTATGGGGAGTGGTATTGCCTGAAGGCATGGCCGTCAGCTCTGATGCCGAAAATGCAGTCGTGGCCCTGTTCATGAACAGACTGGCTCATCCGGAATCAGTCGGATCGATCACTCAGCGCGAGATGTTCATGAAAAACCTGAGGGCGCTGAAGAGTCCGCTAAAAAAGTTTATCTTCATTCTTGGCGATATTTTTCCCTCCATCGGATTCATGAAAAGAAGGTATAATTGCCGATCCAAAATGGCAGCTTTTCTTTTTTACCCACACAGGTTGGGTAAAATTCTGTGGATTTTAGGTCTTCTGCGGACAGAAAAATACGACACTTAATAAAAAGTATAAAAAACTGCTAAATTATTTCAGTTTTTGTTGGAGCGAACCGGATTAATTATTAAATTTATCTCAGTCAACTTTTCTTTTAGTCAATGTCATGTCTGGGCTTATTCAGATAATGGGTTATTGAACATAAAAGACGGGAGATATGTGTCTGCAATTTCGTTTTTATAGGTATTAATGGGCAAGGCGCTTCATCTGCGCAGTCTCGCTGCATGAACCGTGCTTTGCTAATGCTGCCGTCATGTGTATGTCAGCTCTGCCCCGGGTTCCACTGGCCCGGGGCAGTTTTTTGTAAGCCTTTTGATATTGTCAGCACCCCCACGGCAGTTTTTTTGTGTGCCCGTCGTGGACGATAACTATAGGGTGGAAGTCCCGAACGCACCCTGACAGTGAGAAGCCTGTTGATATTTCCGGCATCCTGACACTGTTTCCTGGCAGTGTCAATGCAATTCTCAGTGCATTTCGGGCACCCTGACACTGCATCATGGTCATATCAATGCAATGCTTGATGAACTTCGGGCAGGTGGTTTTGTGACGGCATAATGCGGCAAAAAGCATTACTTTTGCATAAACAGTTGATGAGATGAAAAGTGCACTCTATCTATACAACACCCTTACACGCAGGAAGGAACTGTTTGAGCCTATTGCTCCACCGTTTGTCGGCATGTATGTCTGCGGCCCCACCGTCTATAGCGAGGCTCATCTCGGCCATGCCCGTCCGGCGGTGACCTTTGACGTGCTCTACAGGTACCTGATGCACCTGGGCTATAATGTGAGGTATGTGCGTAACATAACCGATGTGGGGCATCTTGAAAATGAAGCTGATGACACGGGAGAGGACAAGATCAGCCGTCGTGCCCGCCAGGAGCGCCTCGAGCCGATGGAGGTGGTTCAGAAGTACATGAACAGCTTCCACAAGGCAATGGAGAAGCTGAATACACTGGCTCCCTCAATAGAGCCGCGCGCCACCGGCCACATCATAGAGCAGCAACAGCTGACAGAAAAGCTTATTAAGAGTGGTTACGCCTATGAGGTGAACGGTTCGGTCTATTTTGACGTGGAGAAGT
>Ga0208197_1000172_pt1 | contig 87289 bp, 46 predicted proteins | sample AD_JPNNA4_MetaG_FD_184444 | JGI IMG/M metagenome (GOLD analysis project Ga0208197, IMG submission 184444) | Active sludge microbial communities of municipal wastewater-treating anaerobic digesters from Japan - AD_JPNNA4_MetaG (SPAdes) (version 2) | ecosystem: Engineered > Bioreactor > Anaerobic...
GGCGGGCGTCCACGGCGTCCACATCCAGAGCCGCGGCGGTGGAGCCGCGCTGATCGCGCAGCGTGGCGGTGTTGGTGAGGGCGGTGACCCCGGCGGGCAAGGGCGCCTCCACGGTGACGACGAGCAGGCGGGTGGCGCTGGCGCCGGCGGGCAGGTCAAAGGGCGGCCAGGTGACGAGGCCGGGCGTGCTCTCCGCGCCGCCGTCGGAGGCCAGGACGAAGGTGGAATGGGCAGGCAGCGTGTCGGTCAACACGAGGGCGGTGGCGAGTTGGTTGCCGGTGTTGGTGACACTGAGGCGATAGATGAGCGTTGCGCCGGGACGGGTGATGGTCACGCCGTCGTCTTTGGTCAATTGCAAGACAGGGGCGGCATCAACCGTGTCGGTATCGGTGGCGGTGGCGCTGTTGGCGGCCTCATCGGTGACCGAGGCGGTGTTGGTGATGGCGTTCGTCGGGGCGGGGAAGGGGACGGCGACGGTCACGGTGAGGTGGCGGGTGACCCTGGCGCCGGCGGGCAGGTCGAAGGCGGGCCAGGTGACGGAGCCGGGCGTGCTCTCCGCACCACCGTCGGAAGCGGCGACGAAGAGGGTGTAGGCCGGGAGCGCGTCGGTGAGGCGCACCCCCGTGGCGGTGCGATTGCCGGTATTGGTGATGACCAGGCGGTAGGTGAGCGTCTGGCCGGGCGTGACGACGAGCAAGTCGTCCGATTTGTCGAGGACTAAGGTTGCGGCAGCCTGCACGAAAGTCGCGTGCTGCGCTACGGTGGCGTTGCCCTGCCGATCGGCGGCCTGCGCGGCATTGATGAGCCATTCGACGCCGGCGGGCATAGTGGGCTTGACGGCGACGGTGAGCTGGCGGGTGACCCTGGCGCCGCCGGGCAGGTCGAAGGGGGGCCAGGTGACGAGGCCGGGCGTGCTCTCCGCGCCGCCGTCGGAAGCGGCGACGAAGGTGACCTCGGCGGGGAGGGTATCGGTGAGGCGGACGGCGACGGCGGCCTGATTGCCGGTGTTGGTGAGCGTGAGGGTGTAGGTGAGCAGGTCGCCGGGGGCGGTGGTGGTGACGACGCCGGTCTTGGCGAGAACGAGGACGGGGCGGGCGTCCACGGCGTCCACATCCAGAGCCGCGGCGGTGGAGCCGCGCTGATCGCGCAGCGTGGCGGTGTTGGTGAGGGCGGTGACCCCGGCGGGCAAGGGCGACTCCACGGTGACGACGAGCAGGCGGGTGGCGCTGGCGCCGGCGGGCAGGTCAAAGGGCGGCCAGACCACGACGTCGGGCGCGGGGTGGCTGCCGCCGTCGGAGGCCAGGACGAAGGTGGAATGGGCAGGCAGTGTGTCGGTCAACACGAGGGCGGTGGCGAGTTGGTTGCCGGTGTTGGTGACACTGAGGCGATAGATGAGCGTTGCGCCGGGACGGGTGATGGTCACGCCGTCGTCTTTGGTCAACTGCAAGACGGGGGCGGCGTCAACCGTGTCGGTATCGGTGGCGGTGGCGCTGTTGGCGGCCTCATCGGTGACCGAGGCGGTGTTGGTGATGGCGTTCGTCGGGGCGGGGAAGGGGGTGGCGACGGTCACGGTGAGGTGGCGGGTGACCCTGGCGCCGCCGGGCAGGTCGAAGGCGGGCCAGGTGACGGAGCCGGGCGTGCTCTCCGTACCACCGTCGGAAGCGGCGACGAAGAGGGTGTAGGCCGGGAGCGCGTCGGTGAGGCGCACCCCCGTGGCGGTGCGATTGCCGGTATTGGTGATGACCAGGCGGTAGGTGAGCGTCTGGCCGGGCGTGACGACGAGCAAGTCGTCCGATTTGTCGAGGACTAAGGTTGCGGCAGCCTGCACGAAAGTCGCGTGCTGCGCTACGGTGGCGTTGCCCTGCCGATCGGCGGCCTGCGCGGCATTGATGAGCCATTCGACGCCGGCGGGCATAGTGGGCTTGACGGCGACGGTGAGCTGGCGGGTGACCCTGGCGCCGCCGGGCAGGTCGAAGGGGGGCCAGGTGACGAGGCCGGGCGTGCTCTCCGCGCCGCCGTCGGAAGCGGCGACGAAGGTGACCTCGGCGGGGAGGGTATCGGTGAGGCGGACGGCGACGGCGGCCTGATTGCCGGTGTTGGTGAGCGTGAGGGTGTAGGTGAGCAGGTCGCCGGGGGCGGTGGTGGTGACGACGCCGGTCTTGGCGAGAACGAGGACGGGGCGGGCGTCCACGGCGTCCACATCCAGAGCCGCGGCGGTGGAGCCGCGCTGATCGCGCAGCGTGGCGGTGTTGGTGAGGGCGGTGACCCCGGCGGGCAAGGGCGCCTCCACGGTGACGACGAGCAGACGCGAAGTTTTGGCCCCGCCGCCGCTGAGATTGAAGGTAGGCCAGACAATGACGCCCGGTTCAATCTCTTCTCCGTTGTTTGAGGCCATGCTAAAAGTAACGCTGACAGGCAAGGTATCGGTGACGAGGATGCCGGCAGCATCCTGGTTGCCGGTGTTGGTGATGGTAATAGCGTACACCAACGTATCGCCGGGCCGGGCGGTCAAACGCAGATCGTCTTTGCCGATCTCAAGATGGGGCGCGGCATCAACGGTTGTGGTCAGCGTGTAGCTATTGTTCCAGGGGGTAGGGTCCGCACCGATGGCTTCATCGGCGATCAGAGCCGTGTTGGTGATCAACGTCGCCCCGGACGGAAATGGATAGACAACGTTGACGGCAAAAATGACAGTGGAGCTTGCGCCTGCCTCCAGAGCGCCGATGGGATAAGTGCAGATACTTCCGGCATACGCGCCGTCCGGGCAGGTCCAACCGGGTGTGCTGGCAGCCTGGCTGAAAACGGTGTGGATCGGCACACTCTCGGTGATGACAACTTGAGTCGCCTGATGTGTGCCGGTGTTCGTGAAGGTGAGCATGTAGACCAACGTGTTGCCGGGGCTGGCAGGAGCGCCGCCGTCACTCTTGGTGAGAGCCAGGTCTACGTTGGGGGTGAACATAACGCTCATGGCAGCGCTTACGGGATGATTGACCGTAAGCCCGGCGGTAGCCGTGATCCATGTCGGGCCGGCGACGCTTGAGGTCAGCATGGCCCTTGCCTGACCGGAGGCGTCTGTCGTATCCAGCGGGGGTGCAATGTTCCCTGAACTTGCCGCGAAAGCGACGCCGTTGCCGCTGCCCGGTGTGAAGAAGCCGGTGATGACTGCGGTAGCTTGAACGGGCGAGACGCCATCCGCCCATTGTGTGGTGGGCAGGGCGGCAAGTGTGACATTGTAGAAATTGATTTTTGCCAGCGTGCTATCGTCCGCCTGATGATGTAAAGTGGCCTCGATCTCGTGGACTGTTCCGTACCCCCAATCATTCCAATAAGCGTTGATCGCCGGATTGGTGCGGGTGACATTTTCACCCAACCATACCGTTCGCGCCAGGCCGTAGTGGAAAGTATTTGCCGCCGAGGGTGCCCCGCCGATGAGAATGGAATTGAAATCCACTGCGCCTTTGGAATTATCGTTGCGGATTTCGATGGCGGTGCCGTTCAAGCCACTTGCGCCGGATGCCTGAAAAGTATTGTTGGTGAAAACGATCGAGTTCGCGCCGCCCAACGCACTTTGTTTACCTTCTGTGGGATAGGCTGTGTTGACCTGCGTATGGGTGAAAACTGTGGCAGCATTGGCCGGGATAAAAATGTTACGCTGGACGATCACGCCGCGTGAGGCTGCGCTGAGGAGTCCTACCGTGTGTCCGGTAAACGTATTGGAGATAATGTTAACGGCCACGGGGGTGGGGTTGCCGAGCGGCCTGTAATTGTGATTGACCAACAAAGACTGTGCAAAGTCCGGCGTCCAGGGCATAAAAGTATTGTTTTCGACAACCATCGGGCCGCTGTGCGGTTCGACGATTTCCACCCCGGCGCCCCTGAAGCGGTTGTTGTCGAGGATCGTCGCGCTCCCATAGGCGAATTGGATAAGCGCATCGTGGGCCAATCCTTCAACGATGTTATTGCTGACTTCCCCGTAGACTTCGCGTAGCCAGATACCACGTGTCAGCCCGCCCATCAGCAGGGTGAAACTGCCGAACTCGAAACAACCGTTGAGCGTGATACGATTGTTGGTCAGGACGAATGACTCGATATTGGCGTCGTCTGCTGAAAGGATCGCAATACCGATGGCATTGGTGGGCAGATTGTAACGGTTGTTGAATGTGCCGGTGCCCATCCCCGGAACAATCTCCAGGCTATCCCGGATGGTGCAGTTGCGCACGGTCAGCGCGTGGACGTCGTGCGTATCGTCGGTGGTGACCATGCCGGCGACAATCCCGGCCACCGCATGGGGACGATTGAGAAGGAGCGTGAAGCCATCCACAGTTACATAATCGGCAATCACCTTGATAAGGGTGGCGTTGGCATCACTCTCAGAAGCCGTGAGCGTGACGAGACCGGTCGCCCTGAGCGTAAGCGGCTTACCGATGGTGACATACTCTGTATACACGCCGGGCCGGACGATGACTTCTCCGCCGGTCGTGACCGAATATATCCCCTGGGCGATGGTTTTGACGGCGCAAGCAGGAGCGGCTGTGACATCGGCGTCGGTTTCACCGGTGCATAGATGGTCGTCGCCGTCGGGGCGCACATAAATTGTGTCACTGGATGCCTGGGTCGGTTGCCCTCGGGTTGTCCACCACAGCAGGCCAAATCCTAGCGCGACGATAATAAAAACTTGCACTAGACGACAGTAAGGCAATGTAAATCGCTGTTTTGTCCGCGTTTGAGTGTTCATAGGCGACCATCCTTTATAATCATTATACTCTCTTTTTTGAAGCGCAAAGCATTTGAGGGGGGGCTTATCATTCTTGCACCAAAGGGAACGCCAGTTCCCCGTTCAATATTTCAGGACTTACGCAAACTGGCGGAACTTTACCGCAGAGCACGCCGAGAGCGCGGAGATTTTCTCATTTCTCGGCGTTCTCAGCGGCCTCGGCGGTGAAAAATGGATACGTCTGCGTAAGTCCTGTATTTGAGAATATGCCATTGACAAATTCTCTGTTCGGGTTACGATGGGAATAATTGATAAATTTTTATTTATGGATTGTGAGCGATGGCAGATAACAGCATGTCGGATAGAGAACTGCGGCGTTTGACCCGTGGTTTTGGGGCGCTTCATTCCGTGCTGCGCTTGCGTATCCTGTCGGCGCTGGCGCAGAACGAATCGAATGTCAGGGATTTAGAGGCTAAATTGCGGGTCAGCCAGCCGTTGCTTTCCTGGCATTTGACGCAACTACGGCAAGCCGGCTTCGTGAGCGCCGAGCGCGTGGGGCGTGAGGTGCGCTATCGCCTGCAACCGACAGCTCTTCGGGATCTGGTCGGTCAGATTGAGAACGTCTTGGGCTTCTCTTTGGCGGATAACCCGGACTGAGCGGACCCGATGTTCAACTTGAAAGGGGAATGGATGGAACGCACAAAAGTTAAGCAATATGATTCGTTGACAGATTTCTTGCGCACGCAGGCAACCGTGATTACACACCCAATCGCGCGGGTTTTGGAGAAATTGGGCCTGCATCCCAATACGGTGACCCTCCTGGGATTTCTGCTCAATCTCGGCGCGGGGGCGATTCTGGCGTCTGGACGGCTGGTATGGGGTGGGGTGTTTCTGTTGCTGGCTTCTTCGGTGGATTCGCTGGATGGCGCGTTGGCGCGCGTTTCCGGCGAGAAAAGTCGCTTTGGCGCGTTCCTCGATTCGACGCTGGATCGGCTTTCGGAGGGCGCCCTGCTTTTTGGTTTGCTGGCCTGGCTGTTGCGACAGGGCGCGACGGTCGAAATTTACCTTACCTTTGTCATTCTTCTGGGGAGTGTGATGGTGAGCTATACCCGTGCCCGCGCCGAGGGGGTCGGTTACGATTGCAAAGTCGGCATTTTGACGCGCCTGGAGCGCGTTGTGGTGCTCGGTGTGGGTTTGATCATCGGCTGGGTGCGCCCGACGTTGATCGTGATGGCGATCTTCACCTGGATCACCGTTTTGCAGCGCGTGTGGTACGTCTACCGCGAATCGCAAAAAACCCCCTGATCGTCGTTACGCGCCTGGTCATTTCCTGTAAGAAATCTCCGCGAACTCTGCGCGCTCTGTGGTGAGAAAAATCGCCTCTGTCTTGAAATGCGCTCTTTCGGTTCGCCGGATGGGGATTCCGGTGAATTCGTGGTACAATTCCCCCTATGGAAAAACGGATTCTGACACCGCCCTGGTCTGTGCTGGTGCTCCTGCTTTTCTTGCTTCCGGCCCTGTTGCCGTTGTTGCGCGGCGATGGCCTGCCTTGCACGCATGATAATGCCCTGCACTATTATCGGATCACCGCGATTGATGCCGCATGGCGACAGGGGTGGATTTTCTCACGCTGGATCCCCAATCTGGCGCTGGGGTACGGCTATCCTTTTTTCAATTTTCGCGAGCCATTGCCTTATCTGGTAGGCGCACTGCTTTACCGGACAGGTTTGGCGCTTCCCCTGGTACTCGGCTTGCTCTATGCGGCGAGCCTGGTTGCTGCGGCCTGGGGTGCCTACGTGTGGGCGCGCGATCTTTTCGGTGAACGTGCGGCCTGGATCGCGGCGCTGGCCTATGGGCTGGGACCCTACTTGTTGTTGGATGCGCTGCGCCGGGGCAATATGCCGGAGTCGGTCGCGCTGGCCTTGCTCCCCTGGTTGATGGTGACATTCCGCCGTGTGATCCTCGGTGGCGGACGCGGCCCGTTCATTGCCTCGGTGTTGTTGCTGGCGGCGTTGTTCCTGAGCCACAACATCAGCTCATTGCTCTTTGCGCCGCTTTTGGGTGGTTATGTGATTCTGCTGGCGTGGGTGTATCGCGCCCGCAAGGCATGGCCGTGGGCCTTCGCGGCGGCGCTCCTGGCGGTGATGCTGACTGCCTGGTTCTGGTTCCCCGCGTTGACCGAGCAATCCACCGTACAGTTACACCTCTCGCGGACTACGCGCAACAACGACTTCCACTACAACTTTGCTACGTGGCGCGAGATGCTTTTTACCCTGCCCGCGTCCTACGACCCCAACTATCTCAATCCGCCGATGCGTGTGCCGCTCGGTGTCGTCCAAACGGCGCTGGCGGCTATCGGCGTGATCGTTGGCTGGCTGCATACACGTGTTGGAAAGGATGCAGGTGACGAGACGGCCACGCACGCCCGTGAGGTGCGTCTCTCTGTGGTTTTCTTTGTGCTGGTGGCATTTGCCTATCTGTGGATGAGCACGCCCGGCTCCGTGTGGCTTTGGGAAGCCTTCCCGATGTTGGCCTTCGTTCAATTCCCATGGCGCCTTGTCGGGCGCGCCCTGCTTCCCGTCGCCTGCCTTGCCGCTGCTGCCTTCACCCCACGTCTCGCCGCCCCCAACCCCCAACCCTCATCTACCACCCCCAAATTCTTATCCCTGCCCCTCCCCCCCCGTCTCCCGTCTACCGTCTCCCGTCTACTTTCCCTGGTGCTTCTCGTTTTCTTCTCCTGGCCCGATGCCTATCCCCCCAAAGGCTTCTGTGCGATGAGTTCTCATCCTGGCATGGCCGATCTCTACGCCTACGAGCAGCAAGGGTGGATGGGCGTTGATCCCGAAGGGAGCTATTTCCCTGTCTGGGTGGAAGTGCAACCCTCCACTACGACGCTGGCCGATGCCTTTGCGCGTGGCGTGGAGCCGGAACGGCTGGATGCCGGCGCTTTGCCGGAAGGCGCGCGCGTCCTTGCGGCAGATTATCGTCCCCTGGGGGCGACCGTCACTCTGGAAACGCCGGTGGCATTTCGGGCGCGTTGGCTGGTTTTCTACTTCCCCGGCTGGCGTGTGGAGATTGACGGTGCGCCGGTTGCGCCTGCGCCGGAAGAGGATACCGGCCTGCTGACCTTCAATGTGCCTGCCGGACGGCACACGCTCGATGTGCGCTTTGGGATGACCCTGTCCCGCTTATGGGTAACCGTCGTTTCCGCTGTGGCTTTGATTGCCTTTGGCCTGGCAGTATGGCATCTCCCTTCCTTTATTCTCCATTCTCCCTTCTCTATTCTCCATTCTCCCTTCTCTATTCTCCATTCTCCCTTCTCTATTCTCCATTCTCCCTTCTCTATTCTCCATTCTCCCTTCTCTATTCTCCATTCTTCATTCTTCATTCTCCACTCTTCACTCTTCATTCTCCATTCCCTATTAGCCATCGTGTTGCTGTTGCTCAACCTGTTCGTCGTTGCGCGTGTTCCGAATCCTGTGTATCGTTCGCGTTTGGCCGCGGGTGAGTTACCCGAAGTCACCACATCCCTGTCTCAACCCTTCGCCGGCGGTTTGACGCTTCTAGGTTACACGATCACCTCCGCCGGGGTTCCTGCTGATGGGGAAGTGCAGATTGACCTGCTGTGGCAGGCCCGTGAGATTCCGACGGTCGAATATCGTGCTGTCGTCCTGCTCATGGATGCGGAGGGACAGCTTTGGAGTCCTGCGGGAACGTTGCGTCCGCGTGGCTACGAGCCGCCGCCGCCTACGACGATGTGGTTGCCGGGGCAGTATGCCTATGACCCCCATATCGTGCAGCCGTTAGCGGGGACGCCGCCGGGCGAGTATACTCTCGTTGTCGGTCTGTTTGACCGGTTCACGCTGACCCCGGCGTCCGTTGTGGATGCGGATGGCAATCCCGTTGGCCCTGACCTGAAGCTGGGAACGTTGAGAATCACGCCCCCACAGACGCGGCCGGATTTGCAGAGCCTGGGTGTTCCCGCAAACGTCAACCTGCAATACTGCGGTGCGGTGGGCTTATGGATGATGACGGCGGATCGTGCACGTGTCGCACCGGGCGAGATCGTCGGCCTGCGTTGGGTCTGGGAAGCCCTCGAAATGCCGGAAACGGCTTTGATGGCCCATCTCACGTTGGAGAATGTCGCCGGCGCGGCGTTGCGTGACTGGACATTGCCGTTGTCCGCAGCATGGTGGCCTACAGAGCGCTGGTCGGTCGGCGAGCGGTGGGTGGGCCGCCCGATCGTTCGTCTGCCGGGGGGATTGGAGAGCGGCACCTATCGTCTGGTCGTGCGCCTGCCCGATTGCGATGCAGCGCTGGCGGAAATCCCTCTTGAAGTCGTCGCGCCGGAGCGGAGCTGGCAAGCGCCGGATGATCTGCTTCCTGCCGACGTGGTTTTCGGTGGTGAAGTGCGTTTGATCGGTTACACCCTTGATCCGCCGTCACCCGTTGCCGACACCCCATTGACCATGCGGTTGGCCTGGCAAGCGGTGACGGAGATGACGGCGTCGTATCGTGTGTTCGTGCATCTGCTCGGCAGCGATGGGCGTCTCCTGGCGCAAAGCGACGGTGAACCGGCCAACTGGACGCGCCCGACGACCGGCTGGGCCGTCGGCGAAGTCGTCGTTGAGACGCGCGAGATCCCCGTTCCTGCGACCCTTCCTGCAGGCGAGATTGTGTTGCGTGTGGGCCTTTACCTGCCGGATGGCTCGCGTCTGCTCACCGCTGGTGGTGAAGATGCTTTTGTTTTAACGTTCAAACGTTAGAACGTTCAGGTGTTCCAACGGTTTTGAGGGAGGCATTTATGCGTAGACGTGCAGGGAGTCTGTTGACCGCCATTGCTTTGTTGATCACGCTCTGGTTGATTTGGAGCAAACTGCGGATTGTGGTCTTCGTCCACATGCCCTGGTGGGGATTTCTGATCCTCGGCGTCCTGCTTTTCCTGGCCGTGGATTACATTCTCTCCAAACTTTTTGATCGTGGGTGAGCCTTGGGCGTGAAATATACTAAAAACGTGCTAAAAGTTGCGCTGTTGCTGGTGGCGCTCCTGTTGTTCTTTGTGCCGGCGCTGCAACCGCTGCTGTGCGCCGATTTCACGTGTGGCTACGACAATGTTTTCCATCTCTGGCGCGCCGTGCAGGTTGATCACCTGTGGGCGCAGGGCGTGCTTTATTCCCGTTGGGCGCCGGATATGGCTCACGGTTTCGGATTCCCACTTTTTAATTTCATGCCACCGGGGACGGCGATTGGTGCGGCGCTGCTGCACCGCCTGGGATTGTCCTGGCCTGTGGCGTTGAACGGCCTCTTCGCGTTGGGAATGATTGCCGGTGGACTGTTTATGTTCTGCCTGGCGCGCGATTTGTTCGGGACGTATGCCGGGATGGTCGCCGCGGTCGGCTACGTATATGCGCCGTTTCTGGCTTACGATGTCTTCAATCGTGGCAGCCTGTCGGAATCCGTCGCCTGGGCCTTTCCACCGCTGATCCTCTGGGCCTTGCGGCGTTGGTCACTGTTTCGGGAACGGCGCTTTTTAATTGCAGGGACGCTGGGCCTTGCGGCATTGATGCTTAGCCATCATCCGTTTGGTTTTCTCTTTGCCCCGCTGCTGGCCCTGTGGGTGTTGTTGATGGGGTATCTGGCACGTGATTGGCGTGTGCTGTGGCGCGGCGTACTCCTCGGCGGCCTGGGATTGGGCCTTGTGGCGTTTTTCTGGCTCCCCCCGCTCCTGGAACGCGATTTTGTGCAGACGGAGCGTCTGCTTGGCACGTGGGTCTTCGACTACCACTACAATTTCCTCTCACTTGGACATGTCCTGGCGTTGCCTCGCGCTGCCGATCCATACTTAATCAACGATTGGCCGCAGAAATCGCTGGGGCTGGTTCCCCTCCTGATTGCGCTGCTCCCTCTGCTCCGCTGGAAGCGGTTATCGCGCGCCACGTGTTGGTACGTCATCCTGCTGGGGATTCTGGCTTTGGCGTTTACGTTCCTTGTGCTATCGCCCTCGGTGAAATTATGGGAACATCTGTCGTTGTTGTCGTATATTCAGTTCCCCTGGCGTTATCTCGGCCCCGCTGCATTTTGCCTGGCACTGCTCGCGGGGGCCGCCGTTTCGACGGAAGAGACGGTCGCGCGAGTCGTTTCGCCTGTTGCCCGGGGATTCCATTTCCTTGCCACACTTGGCCTGATGGTAGCTTTGATTGCAGCGAATCTGGGTTGGTTTTTCCCCGCGTCCTGCGCGCCACCCGCCGACATCTCCCCGGCGGGGATGATCGCCTGGGAGCGGGCGACCGACACATTGGGGACGACCGCGAAAGGTGAATACCTGCCTGTCTGGGTCAAACGGATGCCGGACGATGTGTTGGATGCTGCTTATGTCGCAGGTCGCCCTGTTGAGCGGTTGTCGGCGGAGACGCTTCCGGTGGGAGCCGCGATAATCTCCGCCGATTATGGCGCGGTACGGGCTTCGATTACCCTGGAGACGCCCACCGCATTTCAGGCCCGCTATCTGGCGTTCTACTACCCCGGCTGGCAGGTCACAGTGGACGGCGCGCTTGTTGCGGTGACACCTGAGCCGGAGACCGGCCTGCTGACATTCCCCATCCCCGCCGGCGCCCATCGTATTGTGGTATGGTTCGGCGAAACCCCGTTGCGCCTGGTCGCGGACGGCATCTCCATACTCAGCGCTGTCCTTTTAGGCATCGTTGTGTTGTTGGGAAGTGGGAAAAGAGTAGAGAGTGATGAGGAAAGAGTAATTGAGAATCCAGAATCCAAAATCCCAAATCTAAAATCCTCCATCGGCTTTCTGGTTGTGGGACTGGCGCTTGTCGTGCTGAAGCTGCTGGTGGTGGATCAGAACGTCGTTTTGTGGCGTGCCACACGCTTGCGGGCGGATGGAACGATCGCTGGAGTGCAGACACCGGCGAACGTCAACTTCGGCGGACGGGCGTTGTTGCTCGGCTACGATATACCGGCGACATTTGCCGCCGATGCGGCACCGACATTCACACTGTACTGGCGCGGGCTAAACCCGGAAGGACGGGACTGGCGTGTGGGCCTGGTTTTCATCGGGGCGGATGGCACGCGCTGGCCTCCCGTAGGGCTGCGCGATGCACGTTGGAGCCGCAACCCGCCGCCGCTCTCCGAATGGCCGCCGGAGAAATACGCGCGCATGGATTCCCTTGTGGATGTGCGCCCCGGCATGCCGCCGGGCGACTATACGTTGGCGCTCTCGCTGTTTGATCGGAACACGCTTGAACCCGCGTCGGTGTTGGGCGCAGATGGCAATCCGACCGGACCAGAGTTTGTGCTGGGACAGGTGCGGGTGTTGTCACCCCGGCAAGCGCCGACGCTGGCCGAATTGGAGGTCGCGGAGGATGCGACATTGCAGCGTTGCGGCGCGTTGGGATTGTGGGCGATGAAGGCCGATCGCGCGCAGGCAGCGCCGGGTGACGTGGTGGCGCTGCGTTGGGTGTGGGAAGCCGTGGAGACGCCGCCGGTATCGTCAATGGCGACGCTGAGCCTGCGCGATGCCAACGGCGCGGCCTTGCGGACATGGTATCTTCCCCCTGCCGCGACATGGTGGCCCACCGATCAATGGAAGCAAGGTGATCGTTGGGTCGGACGTCCCATCGTGCGCCTGCCGGGATCTCTGGAAAGCGGCACCTACCTTTTGCGCCTCGGCTTACCGGGTTGCGATGAACTGGCGGCCATCTCCTTGCGCGTTATTGCGCCGGAGCGCCGCTGGAATGTACCGGATGGTTTCACGGCGGCGGACGTCGTGTTTGGCGATGTAATTCGCCTGGCCGGTTACACGCTGGAAACCGGTGAGACGGTGAAAATCACGCTCGCATGGCAGGCACTCGCAGAGATGGAGACCGCCTATCGGGTGTTCGTTCATATTGTCGGGGTCGAGGGGCAGATACTGGCTCAGAATGACGGTGAGCCTGCAGGTTGGACACGTCCGACACCGGGATGGGCGGTGAACGAAGTGGTGCTGGATGAGCGGGTGATCCCCATCCCCGGCAACGCAACGCCGGGTGATTACGTCATTCGGGTAGGATGGTATGAACCGGACGGCCCACGCCTGTTGACGGCTACAGGTGAGGATGCCATCGTGATAGGGACGCTGACCGTGCGCTGAGTTCACGGCCAGTATCCCAGATCGGCAGCGCGGGTGATGGCCTGCCGGGCGGCTTCGGCGTCGCCGGTGGCCTGGAGTGCCAGTCCTCGCAAATAGTGCGCCTGTCCCAAATCCGGCGCGAGTTTGATGGCCTCATCCAATGCTGCTCTGGCGCCGTTCCAATCATTCGTCATCAACCGGTACCAACCCAAAAGCATATACGCTTCGCCGTCTTGTGGCGCAATCTGAATGGCGCTTTGGATGGGGCGGATGGGGTACTCGTTCTGGATCAGATGCCGTTCCAGATAGAAGCGGGCCGCGGCTTTGGCGATGTCTGCATCTTTAGGCGCGGTGTTGAGCGCGGCGGCGATCCAGGCATCTACCTCATCGTAGTCGCCGCTTTGTGCTTTGACCTCGGCCATGCTCAGGTAGATGAGTGGATTGGTCGGGTCGAGGCTGCGCGCGTGTTGCAGGGCTTGGGCGGCGGTGTCGGTGCGCTGTTGGCCGAGATCGTGCAGTCCCAGGAGCAACCAGGGAAGGGGCGATTGAGGCGCGAGCGTGATGGCTTTGACAAGGTGGGGGCGGCCTTCTTCGGGACGCCCTATCCGCGTCAGAGCTTCGCCGAGCCAGGCATGGGCTTCTGCGGAGGCGTCGTTTGCGGCGACGGCGCGTGTCAACACACAGGCTGCCAGGGACCAGTTTCCGTCATGGACAAGGAGGGACCCCAACTGGACCGTACCCTCGACCTGTGGAAGGGTGCAGAAACGTGCCTCGGCTTCGCATAGGGATACGGCGTCATCTTCAAGCGCCCCCAGGATGATGCGCGCGTCGCGGTTATCCGGCGCGACGGTGTACCAGTGGCGCGCGGTTGTGGCGGCAGCGGCACATTCGTACTGTTGCAATTGTGCACGGGTCAGCCATTCCAGCGCTGTAACATCATCGGGGACGGCGGCGAGGCGCGCTTCGGCTTCGGTGGTGACGCGAGGCCAATCCCCGTCCAATGCAAGCAGCGCCAGCCGGAGGGGGGCGGTTTCTTCGGTGGAAGCGTTACGGCGGGTGGCTTCGTCCAAAGCGATCAAACCCGATTGGGGGCGTTTCCATGTGTAGTAGAGTCGCGCGAGTTCCAGGGCCGGGCGTGGATCGTCGGGGGCGGCCTGTAACGCCTGACGATACAGGCTCACGGCGGCGGTATATTCTCCGGCGGTGACATGCTGTGCGGCGATGCTCAGAGGGTCGGCGGTGGGCTGGATTGTATCGTTTGAGGGGGGAGCAGGCAGCGGTGTTTTCGGCGTGCAGCCTGCCAGCAGCAGGACCGCAATCGCCAGAACGATGCACAGTTTGCGAGGTTTTCTTTCGGGTTTCATAATTCACTAATTTCGGGTAAATCGGCCAGAAAACCGTTCAATCCATTGATGAAATAAGTCCCTTTTAGCCTGCGGCCAGTATACCATGCAATTTGCCTTTTCCTGTGCTCCTATTACAATGCTCTTAAATCCTTAAATGATTATTTATCCGTCGAATCCGTGAAAACCCGTGGCCCATTCGTTATAGATACGGTTACAGATTCAATAGATACTGCGGATCACATTTGACGATGAGGGATATGAGACTATGCGTATTATGGTTGTAGATCCAAACATTGCTTTTGCGACTCTGCTCTCTGAAGAATTGAAACGCGAAGGCTATGATGTAGATACGTGCACAAGCGGCGCGGACGCGCTTGTCGCGGCGCGTCGCCACCCCATCAATCTCGCGGTGCTGGATATGGCCCTGACCGGACCGGACACGCTCACACTTGCCCGACAACTGCGCAATATAGATGGTAACATACGGCTGATGCTTATCCCGCTGATGGGAGAAGCTCTCTCTCCTGAAGCGGCTTCTCTTTCGGTACAGGGCGTGTTGCCCAAGCCCTTTTTCCTGCCGGAATTGCCGGGACTGATTCAGGCGGCCCTTGCGGCGCCCTTATCGCCGTTATCGGCGGCGCCGGCCACACCCTCGACGCCGGTTGCGCCTGCGCCTGAACCTGAACCCGAGGCGGATATTTTCGGGCCTGAGATCGGCGTCACGCCGAAGAACGAGGTAGAACTGCACGCCGCTGCTCCGTCTCAGGCTATCCCCCTCGGAATCCCTCAGGCGATTGCGGCATCGGTGATGGAAGAGGAAACGTCCGGCCTGTCCTATGACGCTTTTGTAAACCGTCGGCTGGAAGTCGAGCGTTTGATGAATACCTTGATGCAAGATGTTGGTGCTGACGCGGTCTTGCTGACCTATGGTGGGGGACTGTTGACGTGGGTTGGGGGATTGGCGCAGGCCGAAGCCGAATCCATCTCACGGGCCATCGTCCACGGGTGGCGAACCTCTGCCGAGGTCGCGCGCATTTTGGGCCGCGAGCAGGTGCGCTTTGAGCAAAGCATCACCGGCGACAACTATATGCTTTATGCCCTGAGTGTGGATGTCAACGCCATCATGGGCGTCGTGGTGCGTGGCGCGGCGCCTTTGGGCCTGTTGCGCCATCACGCGCGCACGACGGCAGAACGAATTGCGCAGATCTGTAAGGTGTAGTGTCGGGTGTATGCTTTGCCAACGCCTGTGTGGATGCGTAGCCAATGATCGTGCTGACGGCATTCTCGTTTCTGTTGCTTCTGGTGGCGAGCGGCCTGTTAGCTTTTCACCGCTACATATGGGACGCCTTTTTGCTGCTCATCATCGCCGGCGGTGGGTTGTGGCTGAGTTTCGCGCACAGGTACGCCCCTGAAAGAACCGCTTCCGTGTCTCTCAAGCAGATTTTCCCCCGTACCCTTCCCGGATGGGTGCGTTTGATCGCTCTCTTTGTCGCTGCGGCTGTAGCGTTCTCGGCGCGTAAGGATGTTCCCGGGCGCGATTTCACCGCTCTGTTGCTCTGGTGGTTTCTGGCCATCTTGAGCTTTGCCGCGACGTTCTTGCTGCCGTGGCTCTGGCGCATGCGCACGGCCATTCGATTCCGGTGGGAATGGAGCGCGCTTGTGGGATTACTGCTGTTCGCCTTTCTGTTTCGCGCCCTGGCTCTGGAGCGTATCCCGGCCAATCTCGGCGGTGATGAGGGCACGCAGTTGCTGGCCGCTCTGGAGCTGATAGAACCGCCGCTGGACAATCCCTTTGCCACCGGCTGGTACTCGGTGCCCACGATGTCCTTTCTGGTGTATGGCCTGGGGATGCGGCTTTTCGGGGCGACGATGGTGGGTGGACGTATGCTCTCGGCCATTGCGGGCACGTTGACGGTGTTGACGACATATCTCCTGGGACGAACGTTGGGAGGACGGCGTGTAGGGTGGGTGGCCGCATTGGTCGTTGCCTTTTCGCATTACCACATCCATTTCAGCCGTCTGGCTTCCAATCAAATCTTCGATCCTTTGATCGGCACACTGGCAATCTGGCTGTTGTGGATGGCGTTAAAAGCAGATGAGCCGCCGTGGAAGGCTCGTTTGTGTGCCGAAAATGCCCCGCGCATGTCGCCAACAGCGTTCTGGGGACTCTCCGGCCTGGCCACGGGGATGGGATGGTACGCTTACTTTGGCGCGCGTTGGGTCACCGCCCTCATCGGCATGATCATTGTCTGGCGGATGCTGGTTGAACCGCGTTTCCTGGCCCGCCACCGCCGGGGGCTGCTGCTGTTTGCAGCCGGCTGGCTGATCGTTGTCCTGCCGTTGCTCGGCTGGTACACGGTACACCCTTCACCGCTGACGGAGCGTTACAACGCCGTGAGCATCTTTGCTTCTGGCTGGCTGGAACGCGAGGTGTCCGTTACCGGCAAGTCGGTGTTTTCCCTGTTGTTGCGGCAGTTGTGGAAGGCGGCCACAGCATTTCATCTCACACCGGATCCCACATTCTGGTACTTACCCCAGGCACCACTGCTGGACTTTATCGGCGGCGCTCTTATGCTGGTAGGATTAGGGGCCGCCTTGTGGCGCGTGCGTTGGCCTTCACAGGGCGTGACGTTGCTCTGGTATGTCACTACCCTGTTGATGGCATGGGGAATGACCGAAAACCCGCCCAGTAGCCAGCGCGGCTTGCTGCTCGTCCCGGCAGTGGCGCTTCTGGTTGCCTGGGGTGTGGAGGCATTGTGGGAAGCGCTCCAATCCCCACGGTTAGCGCGTGCCACATTCGGCATCCTCTTGAGCGTGATGGCACTGTATAACCTCGGCTTTTACTTCGGCATCTACACACCACGTCGTGTCTACGGCAATCCCACGGCGGAGGTCGCCACCGCATTGGCACATTATGTTTTAGAGCATCCTCATGCCGCATGTGTAGCTGCGGGAGTATCCCCATGCCATAGTATGATTTACTTCTTCGGCGCGCCGCATCTCTACTGGCAGTTCGGCGGATTGGCCTTTTTGTTGCGCGGACAGGCCGGGGTGGATGTGTTCCCTGACGAGATACCGAAGTCCGTCATCGAACCGGCGCGTTTTGTTTTTGTTCGCGAGCGTCTTAGCGAGTTTGACGCAGTACAATCCGCCTACCCCGGTGGTACCGTTGCGGAAGTGATGAGCGCGGATGGGCGCGTCCTGGCGTTGATTTATGATTGGCGATGATTTCTTGCCAAACGCTATTTTTGCGGTAAAATGAAGAACAGTCAGGGTGAAAGCGTACCTGTGGATTTTGAGACAGGGCATGCATGGCCCAGAAATCCTAGCCGGCAGTCGCCGGGAGCACGAAGGGAGTGAGAAGAGTGACCTTTGTTTATGCGGATGACAATGAATCCTTCGATTCATTGCTGCGTCGTTTCAAGAAAAAGGTGCAGGGTGACCGCATCCTCTCCGAGATTCGCAAACGGCGTTATTTCGAACAGCCGAGCATCGTCCGGAAACGCAAACGCGCAGCCAAGTTACGCAAGAGTCGCCGGACTTCGCTCAAAGATAGTCGCAAACAGTATTAAATCGGTCGGGTATGTATGAGCCTTAAAGATCAACTTCAACATGACTTGCAGGAGGCGATGCGTGCACGTGACGAACGCCGCAAGTCGGCCCTGCGCATGGCCCTGACTGCTGTTCAACTGGCAGAGGTTGAGGCCAGGGGAGAGCTGAACGACGAGGGAGTTGCCAATGCGATCCGCAAGGAGATCCGTCGCCGCGAAGACGCCCTGGAGATGATCCGGCAGTCGGGTCGCGCCGACGTGATCGCCGAGGATGAAGCGCAACTGGAGATTTTGCGTTCCTATCTGCCGCAGATGTTGACGGTGGAAGCGCTGACGACCATCGCGCGCGAGGCCATCGCCGAGGCCGGTGCGGCTACGCCGGCCGATATGGGCAAAGTGATGAAGGTGCTCATGCCTCGGGTACAGGGCAAAGCGGATGGACGTATGGTCAGTCAAATCGTCCGTGATTTGCTCTCTGCCTGATCCTGGCCCTTGTCTCTGAACGTCGAAGCAAGAGGGGCCCCGGCGGGGGGCTCCTCTTGTGCTATTTGACGATGGACATAACGTATTCGCGCAAGATTTCACGGGGTTGGGGGTTTCGCCAAAGTCTGTTCTGGCTTTGGCTTACCCTGTTGACCGCTTTTGTCCTCGTTTTCTCGTTCCCCAATGATTACAACCTGGTCGTCGGCGCCGTCGCGCCGCGCGATATACGCGCGCCGATGGACTTCACCTATGTCAGTGAAATCCGCACCCAACAGGCGCGCAAAGAAGCCGTCCGCCAGGTTGCGCCGGTGTACACGTCCCCCGATTTCAACCTGGCGCGACAGCAATACGACCGTGCGCGGCAGGTGTTGGCTTACCTGCGCGAGCTGCGCGCCGACATCTATGCTTCCGAGGCGCAGGGGTATGCCTGGGTTCTGGCCGTGCCGGAACTGGCCGATCTGTCGTTGAGCACGGTCAATCTGATCCTGGATATGCCCGAGGCAAGCTGGAATCGTGTGCAGGTGGAAACGTTGCGCCTGTTGGATCAGATCATGCGCCAGCAGCGTATCCGTGAAGAAGACCTCACCAGCGTGCGCATGAATGTGTCGAACCTGGTCGCTTTGGAACTGGGGCAGGATGAGGCTCTCGTGGTAGATGAACTGGTCCAACGTTTCCTGAAGCCGAACGTCTTCTACGACGAGGCCGCAACGGAAGCGGCGCGTCAGGCCGCGAGGAACGCGGTTGGCCCTGCGTTCCACACCTTACGCAGCGGGGAGATCATTGTGCGTGAAGGCAACGTTGTCTCCGAGCTGGATATGGAGGCATTGCACGAGCTGGGATTGCTGACCCAGACGTGGGATTGGGGGGGTTTTGCCTTCATGCTCTTACTCGCCGGGATTGCCGTCTTTGCCTTGGGGTTTTACCTGTGGCGATTCCAGATAGATGTGTTGAGCAATGTGTCCACGGAATTTTTATTTGTACTTCTGCTGTCCCTGTTTTTGATCCTGGCGCGGGTGTTGATTAAATCAGGGGATATATTGCCGTACCTCTTCCCTGCGGCGGCGTTGGCGATGTTGTTGACCACCACGGTTGGGCTGCCCTCGGCGGTCGGGGCGCTGATTTTTATGGGTGGGGTTGCCGGCTGGATTGCCGGACGTTCGTTGGGGTTTGCCGTGTTTGTGACGCTCAGCGGAGTCGTCGGCGCGTTGACCCTGCCCCGCTATGAACAGACCGGCACGATTTTCCGTTCCGGGTTGCTGAGCGGATTATTGGGTGCGGCGACGCTGTTTGCCTTCAGCGCCAGCGATTTTCGGACCGAGCCGTTGCCGTTGTTGCTCCGGGCCGGCGGGTGCGTGGCGGGCGGGATCATTTCCGGCGGGCTGACGATCGGTGGATTGTTCTTGCTTGCGCCGTTATTCGATTTGACGACGACTTTCCGGCTGACGGAGTTGAGCCGTCCCAATCATCCCTTGCTACAGCAAATGTTGCGTGAGGCCCCCGCCACTTTCAACCACGTGATGATGGTGGCGAGCCTGGCCGAGCAGGCCGCCGAGCGCATCGGCGCAAATACATTGCTCACGCGCGTCGGAGCCTACTATCACGACATCGGCAAGCTGGCACGGCCTTACTTTTTTGTGGAGAATCAACAAGGATTGAGCAACCCTCACGACCGGCTCGATCCTTACACGAGCGTGGATGTGCTCAAAGGGCATATTCGGGACGGCATCAAGCTGGCGCGACAGTACCACTTGCCGGCGCGCGTGCGCGCCTTCATTCCCGAGCATCACGGCACGACGCGGGCCAGTTTCTTCTATCGCAAAGCCGTTGAGGCCGCTGGCGGCGAAGCCGACCTGGTTGACGAATCGCAGTTTCGCTATCCCGGCCCGATTCCCAAAAGCCGTGAAACGTTGTTGGTCATGCTGGCGGATGGTTCGGAGGCGGCAACGCGCGCCCGTCGCCCCGCTACACCGGAGGAATTGGCAAACGTCGTCAGTGCTATCTTTGAGCAGCGGATGATAGATGGGCAGTTGGACGATTGCCCGATTACGATGAAGGAATTGCATATCGTTAAAGCCACCTATATTGAATTGTTACGGGGGGCTTTCCATCCCCGTATCCAGTACCCTGAACTTAAAGAGCCGACGCTGGGAGAGCAAAGGCTATCATCATGAGGAGTTGAGAGGCAAATCTATGTGTGCCAAGCGTCATATCATTGATATTCAAGTGGAAGAACAGGTTGGGCCGGTTGATGTCAAACCGCTGCGCGAGGCTGTGAGTACCACATTGACTTACCAGGGCGTGACCGAGCCATGTGAAGTCGTGGTCGTCATCACCGATGACGAAGTCTTGCGCGATCTGAACACCCGTTTCCGCGGCATCGCCGAGCCGACGGATGTGCTCTCTTTTGCCGACGATACCCGCGGTCCCCTCGTGGGCGGTGGAGGACAATTCCCGCGCTATCTGGGCGACATCGTCATCTCGATTGATCGCGCACGTGCTCAGGCCGAGGCGGCCGGCGGGACCCTGATGCAAGAACTGCAACTGCTCACCGTCCACGGTGTTTTGCATCTGCTGGGTCACGATCACGCCGAACCGGCGGAAAAGGCGGCGATGTGGGCGGCGCAGGCTGCGATCCTCAACATGCTTGGCGCGAATATCCGGTTACCAGAATGACCCCCCAACGCAACGGCAACTTCTGGATTAGCCTCAAACACGCGGCTGAGGGGCTGTCTTATGCGGTGCGCACGCAGCGCAATTTTCGCATTCACCTCGTCGCTACACTTATGGTTATCATCGTCGGTATATGGTTGCGCCTGCCTTATACCGCGTGGGCCATCTTGACACTGGTGATCGGCATCGTTTTAGTTACCGAAATGGTGAACACTGCCGCCGAGGCGTTGGTAGACTTAGCCAGTCCCGATTACCACCCGCTCGCCAAGCTGGTGAAAGATGTGGCCGCCGGTGCGGTGTTGGTGACGGCAATTATGGCAATTGTGACCGGGCTTTTTGTCCTCGGCCCGCCGCTGCTGGCGCGATTGTTTGGGGATTAGGGAGGTTGAGAGGATGATGCGGATTCTGTATTTTTCCGGCAGCGGAGAGGTCCGCGCCGACGCTGCGCCGGAATCTTTGCCGGACCTTTTGCGGGACGTAGACGGCATGTTGTGGCTGGACCTGCGCGAAGAGTCACCGGACGCCTGTGCGCCCATTTTGCGTGACATCTTCGCTTTTCATCCCCTGGCGATAGATGACGCCCTGGAAGAATCCCATGTGCCGAAAATTGACGATTGGGGCAAATACCTCTATCTGGTACTCCATGCCGTCCGTTATGATCCCCAGGATAATCACATTGATACGCTGGAACTGGACGTCTTTGTAGGATCACACTATCTTGTCACCCATCAGACGACGCCGCTGAAGGCTGTGGATCGGGTGTGGGCTTTGTGTCAGCGGGACGAGCGACACCTGCGTAAGGGAGCGGCGCACTTATTGTACAAACTGGCGGATGAGCTGGCCGCGGATTATATGCCCGTTGTTGAAGACATTGATGTAACGATTGATGAAATCGAGGATCAGGTGTTCGGCAACCCGGCGCCGGGCGTCCTGGAACAGATTTTTGGCCTCAAGCGTGCTCTGTTGACTCTGCGTCGCATCATCGGCCCGCAGCGTGAAGTGCTCAACAAGCTGGGGCGCGGTGATTATGCCGTCATCCCTCCCGATTACAGCGTCTTTTTCCGCGATGTGTACGATCATCTCGTGCGCCTGTATGACATCAGCGAGAGCCTGCGCGATCTCGTGGGGGGCGCGTTGGACACCTATCTTTCCGTCGTCAGCAACCGCATGAATGAGGTGATGAAAACGCTGACCGTGATTACGACGATGTTCATGCCGATTTCCTTTATTGCCGGATTTTTCGGCATGAATTTCTTTCAACCGGCCTTGACCCTCGATAACTGGACGGGGCGCGGCGCGTTTGTGGCGATGCTGGCATTAATGTTCCTTGTGCCTGTTGGGATGTATATCTGGATGCGCAAACGTGCGTGGATGTGAGGCTCTATGAACGATACAGTACAGAAGCGGGTTTTGATCCTTACGGCGAACGCCGGCTTTGGACACCGCAAAGCCGCGTTGGCGATCGCGGCCGCGTTGCGCGAGGTGTATGCAGACCTGTGCACGGTCGAGATTGCCAATCCGCTGGACGATAAACGGGTGCCGGCCTTTGTGCGTGACAGCCAGACCGATTATGACAAGCTGGTTCGCGCTATGCCGGAACTGTACCGCTTTGGGTATGAAACCAGCGACATGGCGCCGATCAGCACGGTCATCGAAGGCGCGATGGTCATGATTTTGTTTAATGTGTTGGCGGACCTGATTCGCAAGTACCGGCCGGATGTGGTTGTGACCACCTATCCGCTGTATCAATCACCGCTTGCTGCCGTGTACAGCCTGCATCGCAGGCGCGCTCCGCTGATCACCGTTGTCACCGATCTGGTCACGGTGCATCGGGTGTGGTTTCAGCGCACGAGCGATCTGTGTATTGTGCCTACCGAGGCCGTGCGACAACTGGCACTTGACTATCGCGTACCGGCGCGCAAGGTGAAGGTGGTGGGGATTCCGGTACACCCCGATTTTGCGCGTCAGCATGGTGACAAGGCAACCCTGCGGTCGCAATTGGGATGGCGTCCGGACCTTACGACGGTGTTGGTAGTGGCGAGCAAGCGCGTCAGGAACATCCGCGACGTGCTCCGCGCGCTCAACCATACGCGGTTGCCTTTACAACTGGCGGTTGTGGCGGGCGGCGACGAGGCACTCTACCACGACCTTTCGGCCATCACATGGCATCTCGAAACGCATCTCTACCGTATGGTCGAAAACATGCCCCTGTTCATGCATGCCGCCGATTGCGTCATGAGCAAGGCGGGGGGGCTGATTGTTTCGGAATCGCTGGCCTGTGGGCTACCGATGTTATTAGTGGATGTTCTTCCGGGGCAGGAAACCGGCAACGCTGATTACGTCATTGGCAATGGGGCAGGGGAGCGGATCAAAGACCCGCTGACGGCCTTAGAGACGTTGTACCACTGGCTTGAGCACGATGGGCGATTACTTGCCGAACGCGCGCGCTATGCTCAACGTCTCGGACGGCCCCTTGCGGCTTATGACATTGCCGACCTGGTTTTGGAAGCAGCCACGCGCGCATAGCAAATGGGATCATGATCTCTCAATCAATCCCTCACGCCAGGCGTAAATGGCGGCCTGGGTGCGGTCGGAGAGATGCAGTTTGCTGAGCAGATTGCTCACATGCGCCTTGACGGTGCGCTCGGTGACGAAGAGTTTGGCGGCGATTTCGGCGTTGGATTGTCCCTGTGCGATAAGTTGCAGCACCTCCATCTCGCGCGCCGTCAACTCGGCAGCGGGGTCTTGAACCGGGCCGGGCGTGCTGACCTCGGCCATTAGCCGCCGGGCGATACGTGGATGCAGGATGGCTTCCCCGCGGCTGGCGGCATGAATGGCGTGGAGCACCGTCTGGGCGTCGGCATCCTTCAGCAGATACGAAAGGGCGCCTGCCTTGATGGCCGAGAAAATCAGTTCATCCTGCGCATAGCTTGTCAGGACGACGACTTGCGTGCGTGGGCTGTTTTGTCGGATCTGCCGTGTCGCCTGCACCCCTCCCTGATCTGAAGGCTGTGCCCCCGGCCTGAGCGGCAACACCAGATCCATCAGCACGACATCGGGCACCAGCTCGGTCACGCCGGCGATGGCGCTTTGCATATCGCCGGCCTCGCCGACGATGGCGATGTCGGGGTGCGCACTCAGATAGAAGCGCAGCCCTTTGCGGACCACGTCGTGATCGTCAACGATAAAGACGGTGATGCGTTCGCCGTTCGTTTCTGAAGTCATCGCTTTGTCCTGTGCGGGTTAGCCGCCGACAAAAAAGATTATGCCGTGGTGCTGTGCCCGATCATCGTGATTTGCATAAGGTTCTCCTGGACAGGGATTGGTCATCGGTAATCAGGGATTGGGGGCAGACCTCTCAATCCCCAATCCCCAGTTACCAGTTACCGATTACCAATCTACTTCTTCGACACCGAAACCGGCAGTTCTCCCAACAGCAGGGTGGGCGTGACGCCGTGGTCGGTGACGACGACCTTGGCGTTATCCTTGAGAGCGTTCTCGGTCATCTCCAGTTGGCGCAGCAATTGCGCGTTGCCCTGGAAGTATTTCTCGGCGGCCTCGTTGACCAGGCGGATGGCCTCGGCGCGGCCTTCGGCGACGCGAATGGCGGCTTCGCGCTCACCTTCGGCTTTGCGGATGATGGCTTCCCGTTCACCCTCGGCACGCTGGATCGTCGCCAGTTTCTTTTGTTCGGCAGCTTCAAATTCACCGGTCGCCAGCAATCGCATGGCGCGACGCTCCTGCTCGGCGGTCTTTTGCTTGTGCATGGCGGCCTTGATGTCTTCTGGCGGATCAATGAGCATAATCTCGACTTTGCTGACCACCAACCCCCAATCGGCGGCGAACTGATTGAGCACAGTCTGAAGGTTGGTAGCGATCTTTTCGCGGGCCACCAGGCTTTCATCCAACGTCAAATCGCCGAACTCCTGCCGCAGGTTGGTCATCGCCAGTTGAATGACGGCGCGCTTCCAGTTGTCAATGTTGTAGAACGTGCGTTTGATGGATTCCTCATCGGACTTGGGGCGCACCCACATCACGCCGTCCACGCGGATTTCGACGTTGTCTTTGGTGATCACCGGCTGCGGGGGGATATCCATCGTGTGCTCGCGGATGTCGCGCACGCGGACAAGCTGTAAGAAGGGAAGCTGAAATCCGAGACCGGGCATCACGAAGCCGTCATATTTGCCAAGTGTCTCTTTAATGCCACGTTCATAAGGTTTCAAGGTGTAGATCATACTGTAAATCGTTCTCATGGGACTCCTTTCGTTTGTGAATAGTTTTAGGAATGATAAGGCAACCCGGCCAAGAGGTGAGCGGCCCCCATAGTGGACCGATACTTCTCACCTGATGGCTACACTCCCGACAACTCGTTAATGATACGTGCCGTGACCATGATCACCAAGGGCAGGGGGAGCGCGGTCTGCAAGGTGATGTGATAGGCACCGTTGCCGGTGAAGCACAGCAGTTCCTGCCCGTTCTCGTCGGTAAGGGTGAAGGTGCATGTAGCATTGGCGGTATGTGCTTCTCCCTTGGCATAAGCCAGCCGGTAACCGCGTCCATCGTAGATGATCTCGCTCCAGGTGTGCATCTGACGCCCTTGATATTGAATGGCGGCCAGCGGCTGCTTGTTACGTCGCAACACCATCCTGCCGCTGAGGCCGCGGACCGGTCGCAAAGCCCACGAAGCGCCATCGGCCTCCCACTCGAAGCCTGATGCGCCTTGATGGAGGCGCACAATCGGCTCGTCCTGGTCCCCGGCTGTCAGGGTGTATGTCTTGCCCAGTCCCAGGAACCCCGGCGTCCGGCGACAGACCAAAGGAGTGACATCCGGGTCCAAGATAGGGTCGCGCAGGTAACGCAAATCGGCGGGCAACCACGGCCATGTTTGTCCTACCGGGATTTCCAGTTTGGCGCCCAACCAGGCCCAATTGTCAAGGCTCACATCGGGACGGTATGGCATAGCGCCGGTAGGGGTGGGAGACAGGGTGGGAGTATAGGGCAACTCGACCTCGGCGCGCACGGTGGTGCCGACCCCCAATTGGCTTTTTACCGTCAGGCGTCCGCCGACGCTCAGCAGCCGTTCTTGCATGTTGGTTAACCCCAGGCCGTGGCCGGTCTGTGTCGTGTCGAATCCCACACCGTTGTCTTCGATGGTCAAAATAGCGCGGTCGGGGCCACAGCGCAGGTGGACGTCTACGCGGGTGGCTTTAGCGTGCCGGGCAACGTTGTGTAAGGCTTCTTGGGCCACACGGTAGAGGGCCTCGGTGACGGCTGAGGGCAAGCGTTTGTCATCGCCCTGCGTTTCCAGATAGACCAGGAGGTGCTCCTGCGCGCCGAAGAGCAGCGTGTAGTCGTTGAGCGCGGTAGCCAACCCTTGTTCCTGAAGCGAACCGGGGCGTAAATCTTCGATGAGGCGGGTGGTTTCGCGCTGGGCAGTCTGGGCCGCTTTCTCGATTTCACGCACCATCTCGGCCAACCCGGCGATGTCCAGTGAGGTCGTCTGACCCGCCGTGCGTTCCAGGGTGTCGAAGTGGGTACGGATGGCGCTGGCCGTCATCGCCAGGCTGAACAGATGTTGTTTGACGCTGTCATGAAGCTCACGGGCCAGCCGGTTGCGTTCTTCGACGACGGCTAATGCGCGCACCTGATCGGTCAAACGGGCGTTACGCTCACGCAGCATGGCCAGGTCTTCCTCATCTTTTTCGAGGTTTTCTGCCAGGGCGTTCAGTTGTTCGGCCAACAGTCCGATGTCGTCGTGATGGGTATCACGGATGCGCAGCGCCAGATTACCGCGCAGCCAGGCCCGGCTGATTTCGAGGATGCGCTGCAAGCGGCGTGCCAGCGGCTGGCTGACGAGTATGCCCAGCAGCAACCCCACACAGCCCGCACCGATGGCCACGAAGATAATGTGAACGCCCCAGACCATCTTTTCCTGTAGCCAGGCCAGCAGACCCAGGCCGACGATTTCGGAGAGCAGGACGCTGACCCCTGTCACGACAGCATGGGCCAGGGACAACTTGGGCCACACGTTGAAAATTGCAGGATGCCGGTTTTCTTGCATAGTATGCTCCTCATAAATGTCAATGGATTGAACGGATGAAACGGATTGATAGAGTCGAAAACTATGCTTATTATAGGGAAGCCAGACGGTTTTGTCATCAGGCACATGGACAGATTTTCCCTTGTACCTGAGTACAATAATTGCTGTTAAGGCAGGTCAGGCGAGCTGTTGTTTTAACGCCTGCGCTTGCGCCAGGTCATCCCGGGCATCCAGTTTTTCGAAGCTGCGGATGGCTTGCTCTAGATAATTTTGAGCGGTGTCGCCCGCTATGTCGCCGGAGGTCAAAGCCAGACGTGCTAAAGCCAGTTTTGTCCTGGCAGCCTCGTGCTCGTTATTCAGGTTGTTAAAGATGAGCAGGCCAGTCTGTAAGGCTGCGGCGGCGAACCGCGGATTTCCGCGGCTCAGGTAGATTTCACCTAATACCCGTTGCGCGATGCCCCTTTCCAACGGGTCGCTATAAGCGTCGGCCAGCCCGATGGCTTTCTGGATGTGCGTCAGGGCCTGTTCCAGATCGCCGGTGTGGCGGTAGTATTCGCCCCACAGACGTTCCAACTCGGCCAGGAACTCTTTGGAACCGATCTCGTTGAGGAGTTTCTGAGCGCGTTCGATGGCGCCTTGTGCCTGCTCCCACTGTTGCAGGTGGATGTAGACCTGCGCCAGGTTGATGAGCGCGGCAGCTTCGCCGCGCGGCGTGTGGATGGTTTCCCAGATGGCGAGGGAACGCTCGTAAAGCTCCTGTGCCCCTTTCCATTCTCCGCGCTTGAGATAGAGGTTCGCCAGATTGTTGCTGCTGACGGCTTGTCCATAGACATCGCCGATTTCGCGCTTGATCGCCCAGCCGCATTGATAGGCTTCATCGGCTTGATCCCATTTTCCCTGAAGCTCGTAAACGCTGGCCAGGTTGATATAGGCATGGGATTCACCAACCAGGTCGCCGATTTGTTGATAGGCGCGCAGGCTTTCCTGACTTAATTTCGCGGCATTGTCCAGATTGCCGAGGCGTATGTCTATACTTGCCTGGGTGTTGAGCGCCGCCGCGAAGGTCTGGATGCCTTCGGGAGTGGGGATGCGCGTGGCAATCTCCAGACTGCGATGACACCAGGCCAGAGCCTTGTCATTTTCACCCTGGCGAGCGTAGACTTTGGCACCGAGGAGGTAGATGCGCGCGGCCTCGACGGTCGGCTCGTCGTCCGCAACCGCATCCAATCCCTGACGCAGCCACGCGAAGACGGCATTGTATTCGTCGCGCAGCTCATAGATATTGGCAATCTCATAACACAGGCTGGCCAGTTGTCGCCGTTGCTCAACGGAGGGTGTCTGGGCTTTGAGCAAGGCATGGACTGCCGCATAGTGCTTGAGTGCCTCGTCATACTGTCCGGTTAACGTCAACACCATTCCCCCCAGTTGATGCGCCAGGAGGAGTTGGGATTGATATTCGGGGATGTCCTGGGGAGACAACTGACTCAGCATCGTCAGCGCCCGTTCGATCCATTGCAGCGCGTTTTCATTTGCGTAGGCCAGGAGTGCCTGACGTGCGGCTTGTAGACTGTAACGGATTGCTTTCGCCGGTTCGCCGGCTTCGCTGAAATGATGGGCCAGCGCTTCGGCCAGGAGAGCGGTGTGCCCCGCCGCACGATATTCGAGCGCCTCGCCGGCCTTGCGATGGAGCAGACGCCGCCGCAGTGGCCCCAATTCGGTATAGATGACGTACTGGATTTCTGACTGCCGGAAGCGCAAAGCCACTCCTCCGGGGACTTCTTCGACCAGTTGCCGCTCCAACGCCTCATCCAGGTGTTCCAGGACTTCCCATTCCGAAAGGTCGCTCATCCTTTGCAGGTCATCGAAACGGAAAGTTTCCCCCAAGACGGCGGCCTGGCGTAGCAGCGCTTGCGTTTCAGTGCTTAGGTGCTCGATACGTCGCCAGACTGTCTCGCGCACACTCTGGGGAAGTCGGACTTCTTCGAGCGCCCGTTCGTACCATTCGGAATCGGTGTTCATCTCACCGGGAGGTGGGATCAGCCCTTCATCTTCTAGCCCTTTGGCGACTTCTTCAACGTAGAAGGGGTTACCGGCGGTATGTTCGTAGATTCTTTCGACCAGGGCTTGGGGCACAGCCCGCTGCCAGATATACGTTAGCACAAAAGCTACTTCTTCCTGGCTCAAGCGTTCCAGGGGGATGTGCCGGTAAGAGGGGTGGCTACGCAGACCGCGCAATGTTTCCAGGAGTGGGTGGCCGCGTGGCACTTCGGTATCGCGGTAGGTGCCGATGATGAAGATATGCATCGTAGGAAGGTGGCGGCCCAGATAGAGCAGCAGTTCCAGGCTACTGCGGTCGGCCCATTGGAGGTCTTCGAGAATGAGGAACCACGTGCGTTCCTGTGTGGCGCGCTGGATGAATTGCGTGAGACTGGTCATCAAGCGCAGTTGTTCTTGCTTGGGGTCCAGCGCCGGCGGGATGGGCAGATCCGGCAGCATTTGATGGATTTCGGGAATCAGCGGTGTGAAGTTGCTGAGTTGTTGCCGGGCCTCGGCGTCAAAGAACTCCGGCGGCACCGTTCCGAGGTAGGTGCGCAGTACTTCGGTAAACAGACGGTAAGCCGAACGGCCTTCGACATCTTCGCAATGGCCGGTGAGCAGCACGGGCGGATGACACTGCGCTGCGACTTGCTGGGCCAGGCGGGTCTTTCCGATGCCGGCTTCACCGGTGATGAAAGCAAGCTGTCCATGACCGGCGCTGGCTTCTTCCCAGCAGGCGCGAAGGATTTGCACTTGTTTTTCGCGCCCTACTAACAATCGTGCGCGTGGGCGTGTGGCATATTCTATGTCACTGAGCAAGTTGGCGAGGATGCGCTTGACTTGCTGGGCGCTGGCATAACGGTTGTTGGGATTTTGATCCAGCAATTTAAGGATCAAGTGTTCCAATGATATGGAGATGTGAGGGTTGAATTCCCTGGGTGAACGGGGGGAATAGCGCAGGCGACTGCGCATCACCATTTGTTCAGGGCTGTCTGTAGTCACTGTTCCTGGAATTGAACTCGCCGATGCTTCAAAGGGGAGCCGTCCGGTAAAGAGTTGATACAGGATCACACCAAAGGCATATAAGTCTGTGCGCGCATCGAGCGTTTGGCCCAGGATTTGTTCCGGTGCCAGGTAAGCGGCGGTTAGAAAGAGCTTCGGCGTATCCAGAAGGTTGCGGCCCTCTTCAAGTCGCCCCAGGCCCCAACCGCTCAGCCGTGCCCCTTGTGGCGTGATGAAAATGTTTTGCGGTTTCAGGTCTCCCAGGATCACGCCATGACTGTGTGCATATTCCAGGGCATGGATGATATCCAGCGCAATGTCCAGAAATCGTGTTGCCCCCGGGAACACAGATTGTGAAGGCTGCTCCTGGTCATGGGAATTGGATTGTTCATCCAGAATGTCTTGCAATGTGGGGTGGGGGACATACTCCTCCACACCCAGGACGTAATTCTCTTCCTTATCCCAGGCATACACTTTGACGATGTTGGGATGATCCAGGGCCACGATCTGGGGGGTTTGATGCATGAACCACTCGATCGTTTTGGCGCTGAAGGCGGGTGAGAGGATTTTGAGGACGACAGGTTGATTCGTTTCGATGTCCGTAGCTTTCAGAACGGTGCCTAGGGCACTTTCGCCGATCTTGGCCTCAATCCGATAACGATTTTTGATAACCTGACCGGGCAGGTTGAGGGCTTCGCGGGCCTGTACTGCGGCGAGCGCGGCCTCTACGGTGGGATAGATGGTGAAAAAGTCTCCATAGCCGCCCAGTTTGATGATTTGCTTGACTTTCTCCGACGGCGCGGTCAAAATGATGGGCTTACCCCCCCATTTTTGATGGAAGGCAACCAGGGATTTTAGGCTGGCGGTGGTGAACGTCTCGACCTGCGACAGGTCAATGATCGAGCTGGTCGGCGAATAAGCATCGCGTAGCCTGGTCAATTGACGCGCCAGTTCGTCTACGCCGTGTTCATCGAAAACGCTGGTTGGGGTCACAATTGCGGTTTCGCCGTTGGGCGTAAATTGCAGATCAACGGCGCCGGCCGGCGTCAAATCGAGAGTCATGCCCTCGCAGGCAATGATCATCTCCAGCGCCCCAGGGGTGGCGCTTTGGGCTTGATATTCAACGGCGCTCTTGTAAATCTGTTCGATGGTCGCATCGGAGTAGGAGGGATCGTGGTGGAAGAGGATCAGACGTTTGACGCCGGCCGCCTGGGCCAGGTCTACGCCGATCATCGCGGAGCTGTGCCCCCAATCCTCTTTGGTCAGCCAGGCATCTTGTAGCGTATACATGGCATCAAACACCAGCGCATCGGCGTTGCGGAAGAACGCGACATAAGGGTCAACGACGTCGCCCTCCAACTTTTTGTACTCCGCATCACTGGCGTAGACAAAAGTGCTGTATTGGTCTTCGAGGCGGTAACTGTAAGCATCGCCGGGATGTGCATTCTTGATAGTCTCCACGCGCACCTTTCCAATGTTGATGGGCTTTCCCGGCTCGACATGGATGAATTGGATGTCTGCGTTCATGTAGGAAAGGGTTACCGGCCATGTCAAAGGGTTTTGTTGGATTTCGAAGACCTTTTTCAGGTCATGGGCGCCGTAGATGAAGATCCGGTTGCCCGGGATAAAAGCGGGCGTGAACATCGGAAATCCCTGAATGTGGTCCCAGTGGGTGTGGCTGATAAAGAGGTGCAGCGTCCCTTTGCCTTTGCCGAAAGGCCCTTTCATGAGTTCCAGACCTAATGGGTACAGGCCCGACCCGGCATCCAGGACGATCAATTGTCCATGGGCCTGAACTTCGATGCAGGGCGTGTTGCCACCGGTGGTGCCGCGGATCAGCGGCGGAAGCTTTTTGATGTAAGCGCGCACGGCCTCCGGGTCTTGGGTATTGATCGCCGGCATCCCCAGGATGGCCTGATAGAGCTTTTCCTCGATTTGCCCGGAGTCAAGGGGGGAAGGAATTGAACCGCGCGTACCCCAAATTCTTATTTTCATCTATGTCCTCGATAAACCAAGCGCTGTGGCATAGGTTACATCTATTGCGTCTGTATTTCTTCTTCTGGCAGCGGAAGTGCAATGTAAAAGGTGCTCCCTTGATTGGGCACACTCTCAACCCACACACGCCCACCATGACGTTCGATGATGGATTTGACGAGGGCCAGGCCCAATCCTGTCCCCTGGATATTTCCGGTTTCACGGCGTTTGATCCGGTAGAACTTTTCAAAGAGCCTTACCTGGTCTTCTGGAGCAATACCAATGCCGGTATCGGTAATATGGATGACGGCTTCCTTGTGCGTCGTTCCTAGTCCCACGCTAACCTGACCGGATGTGGGCGTGTACTTAATCGCGTTATCCACCAGATTGCTCACGGCTTGACGCAGCAACGTGCGATCTCCGATTACCGTGGGGGCACCTTCCGCCGGCTCCAATCGCAGGGTGATGCCTTTAGCGGCCGCGCGCGCGCGCATCGTGTCCACGGCTTCGACGAGGATAAGCCCCAGGCGACACGGCTCCTGGCGAATCCCAACGCCGGCCTCGATGCGCCGCAGATTCAGCAGATCGCCGATGAGCGCGCTCATCTGGTCTATCCCTTCGAGGATGCGATCCAGGTAGTCGTGTTGCTTGTCGTTCAAATCGCCGACCATTGTCAGCATGGTAGCATATCCTCGGATAAACGTCAGTGGCGCGCGCAAATCATGCGAAACCGTGGAAACGAACTCGGATTTCATCTCATCGAGTTCTTTGAAATGGGTGACATCGCGCATCACGGCGACCATGCCCAGTGTTGCCCCTTCAGCACCGGTGATGGGTGCGATGCTGGCATAGAACGTGCGTTTGTCGTCAAGCGGCACTTCGACCGCCGGATGTTGCTTTTCGTCTTTGCCCTGGATCAGGGCGTGCTTCAGCGGTTCGGGCAGCGCCAGGCTGCTCAACGGGCGTCCGTAAGCCGATTCATCCAGCGCCAGCAACCGTTGTGCTGCCGGATTGGTCAACAAGAGCCGGCTTTCGGCGTCGGTCACCAGGATGGCGTCCGTGGTGCTGGCGAGAATTGCGGCCAGCCGCCGGCGTCCTCCTTCGGCGGCCTGGAAGAGTCGGGCGTTTTCAACCAACACCGCAGCCTGACCGGCAAGCGTAGAAAGGAAATTCACCCGCGCTTCATCGAAGGCATCCTTCCTGTCGGTGCCTACCCATAACACGGCGACGGTGCTGTTCTGCGGACGGACAGGGAAGATGGCCACACTCTGGAGTTTGTCGCTGGTTAGCACTGAGCCTTTGGCTTGCGTGAGATCCTGGATGACGAGCGGGTCGCGGCGCCGCATCAAGACGGCAGCGAAAGCGCGATCCAGCTCCGCGAAGCTGTCATCCTCGTCGCCAGCGGCGAACACGCGCTGCGGGCGATCCCCGCTGCTGAGGAGAACAAAGCGCGCCACCACGGCATCGGTCTCATCCAATGCGCCTTCGAGGATGGGATGTACACCACGCTCCAGGTCGAGCGTAGCAGAGACGCTTTGCGAGATGTTCAGCAACAGCGACAAATCGTTCAAGCGAGCCTGCAGGCGCACCCGCATCTGCTCAAAGGCATTGCCGAGTTGGGCGACTTCATCTTCACCCGCGATGTCCACCGGCACATCCAGATTGCCGCGTGCGATGTGGTTGGCCGCTTCGGCCAGTGTGTTGAGTGGGCGGATAATGCGGGTGGCGAAGAAGGGGATCGCCAGCAGCAGTGCCGCACCGACCGAAATCTGCACCAGCAGCAGCGGACTGGAGATTTTGGCTGCGGTCTCCAGGACGGTGGTGAAGGGCAGTTGCAATACCACCTTGTAGGGCGTGCCGTCAACGTTGAGCACATAAATCAAAATGCGGTACCCATCGGCGCTGATGTCTTCATAACTTATCCCGTTGCCGATGCGCTTGGCGTAACGGGCAGCCTCTTCATTGACGGACCACGGCCTGAGCACGTATTCGGGTTTGGGATGGACGATGATGAGGCCATTTTCATCCAGGATGAACCCATAGCCCGACCCTGCCGTGGCCTGGAGCACATTCAGAGCGCGGCGCATTTCCGGGTTCATATCCAACTGCACCCGTCCCAGGAGAAAGGCTTCCGGCAGCTGTTGTGGGGCATCGCCATCTCTGAAGATCTGTTCGACGAGGGTGATGCCGTATTGGCCTGACGGCAGTTTCGTCAGGTGAGTTACCGAAGAGAACGGAATCACCGACTGGGCGCGTTCGAGGGCCAGCTTCTCATCGGTCGTTAGCCCCAGGGATCTGGCTTCCTGGGGAACGGCTTCGGTGATCTTCAAGTTTTGGTCAACCAACAACAATTCCTGGAAGAACGGTACAACCTGACGGGCTGTTTCCAGGGCTGTGGTGCGTTTTTGGGGATCGTCGGAGAGCAAAGCCGGGTCCTCGGCAAAGGTGCTGATCAGGTTTTGCCCTGAGAGATGGAAATAAGTGATGCTGTTTGCGGCGTTTTCGGCGCTGCGGCGCATTTCGTTGAGCGATTGCTCGCGGGCCAGGTTGATCGCCCGCGTGGTGACGGCGACCACCGACAAGATGGTGCTCATAAGCACCAGGGGGATGATCAGGATGATGAGCCGGGCGCGTACCGATTTGCTGTACAGGGAGACGGTATCGGCCCGCTGGAAGGCGCGCCAGCGCGGGTTGCGGAAAAGTATCTGAAAGATTATCCCCAGGCATAGCGTACCGACGAGCCACAAGGGCAGTTCGTTGTCCCAAATGGCAATGAGATAATCAATCGCTAACAGCCCGCCGGGCGGCAGGTTGGCTGCCAGACGGCTGAGGGACAACAATCCCAGGGGTAGGAACACCGCTGTCGGCAGGGCTATCAGTGGACGGCGCAGTACGTCGTACAATTCGCCTTTGTAGGATTGGTGCAAAAGATAGCCGACCGCCAATCCCCAGGACGAAAACGCCAGCAGATCGGTGAATGTCAGAGGCCCAAACCATGCCCACGTCAGCCCGACTTCCAGATTGACGAGCAAGGCCGGCCCCGGACCAAGCCAGATGGCAACCAGGGCCACAAGGAAAAGCCCCACTAATGATAGGGTGGGCACCGAAGGCAACACGCTTATAGGGGAAGCGGGAAGCACTTTGAAGACACGATAGAGAACGAACAGTGAGCGGGTGAAGAAAGCGAGCAAAAGGCAAAGACCGAAAAACAGCCAGCCTTTTATGTCCATCTTTTTGAAATCTGAGCGACGTAGCCACAGAACCCATGCAAAAAGACATCCATAAATGATCATCAGGATAATGCTCGGTAGTTCCAGGGGAAATTCCAGAGAAAATGCCCCCGGAGTACGCCATATATCCAAATCCATAATTTCGATTCCTTTTGCTCAGTCCGTTGCAGAGTTTGAGATTTCTATGCGCTAACTTTAATAATACTCAAATGAAGCCAAAGGGCAAGTGTGGCAAGCTCCAGGAGTGTTATCATGCTCGTTACCATGACTTCGACAGGCTGCGACTTCGACAGGCTGCGACTTCGACAGGCTGCGACTTCGGCAGGCTTCGACTTCGACAGGCTTCAAGCGGATCGCCAGATCCGCGTTTTTAGCTAAAAACGGGGAACTGGCGTTCCCCTCGGAGCAAGGATGATAAGGAGCAAGGATGATAAGGAGCAAGGACGATAAGGCCCTGTCACCACCCAAGCCTGCATTGACAGAAATGCCGCTTACAGTAGAATGACGTATGCCAAGATTGCCAGAGGATAGGAGGAGATAACTATGGATACCATGCAGACGCAACTCAAAAACCCGGCCGAGACACATCCCGCTTGTGGCGTGTGTTGCGGTGAGTGCGTCTGTCTGCCGGAGGAAGAACGGCCGGTCCCTCATCCCGGCCTTCTGCAGCGACTCCGTGAGGATGTACGCACCGTCTTCGCTAAAGACCCCGCAGCCCGCAGCGTGCTCGAAGTGTTGACCTGCTACCCGGGTTTACATGCAATCTGGATGTATCGTGTGGCGCATGCTCTGTGGGTGCGCAAGTTCTACTTCCTGGCGCGTTTCATTTCGCACATTGCACGCTGGTTGACCGGCGTTGAGATTCATCCCGGAGCGACCATCGGACGACGTGTGTTCATTGACCACGGCATGGGCGTGGTCATCGGTGAAACGGCAGAGGTGGGCGACGATGTCCTGATTTATAAAGGCGTTGTCCTGGGCGGCGTCTCGCTGGAAAAGACGAAACGCCATCCTACCATCGGCAAAGGGGTGGTGCTCGGCACAGATGCAATTGTGCTTGGGCCGATTGAGGTGGGGGAAAACGCACAGATCGGCTCCGGCTCGGTGGTGGTGAAACCGGTGCCCGCGTATGCCACAGTCGTCGGCGTGCCGGGGCGCGTTGTCAAGATCGGCGGCGTCGCGTGCCGCCTCAAGCCCGACCTGCACCATGAGCAACTGCCTGATATGATGCTCGATACACTCGATCGGCTCACGCAGCGCATCACGGCGTTGGAAGCGCGCCTGAACGAATTGGAACAGCTCGGCGTTCCGCTCCAACAGGCTTTTGCGTTGGGAGAGACCGAACCTTAGCATTCGTGGAGGTTTTATGCATCCTTTGACTTATGCCCAGACACATCACGACAAATTCCTGGACGAACTCAAAACCTTTTTGCACATTCCCAGCATCAGCACGCAGGCCGAACACAAACCCGATATCGAACGTGCCGCGACATGGCTGCGCGATGCCCTGCTGGATGTGGGCTTCACCAGGGCTGAGGTTATGCCCACTCCCGGGCATCCCATCGTCTATGCGGAATGGCTGGCTGCCGGTCCCGCCGCCCCAACCGTGCTCATCTATGGGCACTATGATGTACAACCCCCCGATCCCCTGGAACAGTGGCATACGCCCCCCTTCGAGCCAACGGTCGTGGGTGACAATCTCGTCGCGCGCGGCGCATCCGACGACAAGGGACAGGTGTTTATCCACCTCAAAGCCGCCGAAGCGTTCAAGGCGACGGTTGGCGCGCCGCCCGTCAATCTCAAGTGCATCTTCGAGGGCGAGGAGGAAATCGGCAGCCCGAGTTTTAATCCCTTCGTGTTCGCACATACGGACTTACTTGCGGCAGATGTGGCGCTCATCTCGGATACGCACATCCTGGGGATGGATAAGCCGAGCATTGTCTATGCTTTGCGCGGGCTGGCCTATCTTGAAGTTCACGTGACCGGACCGGATCACGATCTCCATTCCGGCATCTACGGCGGTGCGGTGCTCAATCCCATCAACGCGCTCTGCCGGATGATTGCGCAGATGCAGGATGCCGATGGGCGCATCACGATCCCCGGTTTCTACGACAAAGTGCGCGAGCTTGATCCCGACGAGCATGTGGAACTGGCAAAAGTGCCCTTTGATCACGCCGCCTGGCTCGAAGAGGCCGGCGTGAAAGCGGACTGGGGCGAACCGGGCTACACCGTCGTCGAGCGCACATCCGCACGGCCCACGCTGGACGTGAACGGCATCTGGGGTGGCTATACGCAGCCCGGCGCGAAGACGGTGCTGCCCAGCGAGGCATTTGCCAAAATCTCGATGCGTTTGGTGCCGGATCAAGACCCGCAGGAGATTGCGCGGCTGGTGCGGGAGTACCTCCTGCACATTGCGCCACCCGCCGTGACCGTGGAGGTGCGCGACCTGCACGGCGGCGACGGTGCCATCGTGCGCCGCGACAGTCCGGCGATGAAGGCAGCGTTCCGCGCCTACGCCGAGACCTTCGGCGTCGAACCGATTTTCATGCGTGAGGGCGGCTCCATCCCCGTTGTGGCGACGTTCCAGAAAGCACTCGGCATCGAGACGATTTTGATGGGTTTCGGCCTGCCCGATGACCGGCTGCACTCGCCCAACGAGAAGTTCCACATCCCGGCGTTTTACAAGGGCATCGAGACGGTGATCCGGTTTTTGCAAGGATTGCGGGATGCCGGAGTGTGATCTGGCAGGGGGACGATATTTTTATCAGCGGATTGAGCAGATTCAGCAGATTTTTGAAATGTGCGTGCGGCGGATTTGACAATCCGCCGCACGCTGTCTTTTTGTTACTTCTTGATCAATGCTATTCTTGTTGTACCTTCGCCCAGCTATCCCGCAGCGACACGGTGAGGTTGAACACGAGCTTCCCTTCTGCCGTGTCCGGGTCGGTGCAGAAGTAGCCTTTGCGCATAAACTGGTAGCGGTCGCCCGGCTGTGTTCCGGCGAGGTTAGACTCCACCTTTGCATTGGGCAAGATCACCAGCGAATTGGGGTTCAGGTTCGCCATAAAGTCCTGGCCTTCTTCGACATCGCTGGGGTCGTCTTTGGTGAAGAGATAGTCGTACAGGCGCACTTCGGCGTCCAGCGCGTGGGCGGCGGAGACCCAGTGGATCGTCCCCTTGACCTTGCGCCCGTCGGGCGTTGCGCCGCCGCGCGATGCCGGATCATACGTGCAATGCAGTTCGACGATGTTGCCGGCCGCGTCTTTGAGCACTTCTGCACAGGTGATGTAGTAGGCGTTCATCAGCCGCACCTCGCGCCCCGGTGAGAGGCGGAAATATTTGGGCGGCGGACTCTCCATGAAGTCGTCGCGCTCGATGTAGATGACGCGAGAGAACGGCACCTGCCGTGTGCCCATTTCAGGCTTCTGTGGATGGTTGGGCACGTCGAAGTATTCCACCTGCCCTTCCGGGTAGTTTGTAATGACGACTTTGAGTGGCTCGAGCACCGCCATGGCGCGCGGGGCACGCTCGTTCAGGTCGTCACGGACGCAGTGTTCGAGCAGGGCGATGTCCACGACGCTGTTGGCTTTGGCGACGCCGACGCGCTCCAGAAAGTCGGCGATGACCTCCGGCGTGTAGCCGCGCCGCCGCAGCCCGCGCAGGGTGGGCATCCGGGGATCATCCCACCCGCGCACGTGGCCTTCGTTCACCAGCCGCAGCAGGAAGCGCTTGCTGAGCACCGTGCGGGTGAGGTTGAGCCGCGCAAATTCGATCTGTTGCGGGTGATAGATGCCCAGCGCGTCAAGGAACCAGTCGTAGAGCGGGCGGTGGTCTTCGTAACCCAGATCGCACAGCGAGTGGGTGACGCCTTCGATGGAGTCTTCCAGGCCGTGCGCCCAGTCGTACATCGGGTAGATGTGCCACTTATCGCCGGTGCGATGATGGGGGGTATGCAGGATGCGGTACATCACCGGGTCGCGCAGGTTGAGATTGGGCGAGGCCATATCAATTTTGGCGCGCAGGACGCGCGAACCGGCGGGAAACTCGCCTGCGCGCATCCGGCGCAGCAGGTCGAGGTTCTCTTCGACGGAACGATCGCGGTAGGGGCTGTTCTTGCCCGGTTCGGTGAGCGTGCCGCGATACTCACGGATTTCGTCGGCGCTCAGATCGTCCACATAGGCTTGCCCCTGCCGCACGAGCTGCTCGGCCCAGGCGTACATTTGCTCGAAGTAGTCGGAGGCGTAATAGACTTTGTCGCCAAAGTCGTGTCCGAGCCAGCGCACATCTTCGATGATGGCTTTCACGTATTCATCGGCTTCTTTGGCGGGGTTGGTATCATCGAAGCGTAGATTGCACTTGCCGCCATAGTCCTTGGCGACGCCGAAGTCAATCGCCATTGCCTTGGCGTGCCCGATGTGCAGGTAACCATTCGGTTCCGGCGGGAAGCGGGTGTGCACACGCCCACCGAAGCGTCCGCTTTTCAGATCTTCCTCGACTGCTGCGCGGATAAAATCCCGTGGTGTAATAGCCTCATTTTCCGTCATTATCTCCTCCTTTGAAAATAGTCGCATAGTCATCAGTCTTGTAGTCGAACCGCCAATTTTCGTCCCCGTTGGTGTGGCTTGCCACATGGCGACTCCTTCGAAAATAGTCGCATAGTCATCAGTCTTGTAGTCGAACCGCCAATTTTCGTCCCCGTTGGTGTGGCTAAAACTCTGTGTTCTCCGTGTCTCTGTGGTGAAAGGCTGCCTACAAGTCGTAATACAGCTCGATTTCGTAAGGGTGGGGGCGGTTGTTGACTTGCTGTTCTTCCCACCGCTTGCGGGCAATCCAGCGCTGGATCAGTTCTTCGTTGAATACGTCGCCCGCGAGCAGGAAGTCGTGGTCGGCCTCCAGCGCATCCATCGCCGCGCCGAGCGACGTGGGCAGCGCCTTGATCCTTGCGCGCTTCTCCGCCGGCCATGCGAAGATGTCCTCGTCCACCGGCCCAAAGCCCATCTCGGTGGGGTCCATCCGCTTGAGGATACCATCGAGACCGGCGAGCAACTGCGCTGCCATCGCCAGGTAGGGATTGCAGGTCGCGTCGGGCGGGCGGAACTCGAAGCGTGCCGAAGCGGGCTGGTTGGCGTACTTGGGAATGCGCACGGCGGCGCTACGGTTGCCGAGCGAGTAGATGGCGCTGATGGGCGCCTCGTAGCCGGGGATCAATCGCCGGAACGAGTTGGTGCTCGGATTGGTGAAGGCCATCACCGCGCCGCCATGTCGCAATAAGCCACCGATGTAGTATCGGCCCAGGTCGCTGATCGCTCCGTACTTCACCGGATCGTAACACAGATTCTCGCCGTCCTTCCAGACATGCTGGTGAAAGTGCATCCCGGAGCCGGCCTCGCCGTAGAGCGGTTTGGGCATAAACGTGGCGGTCATCCCCTCCTTGAACGCCGTCATCCGCACCACGTACTTCACCAGCATCGCCCCATCTGCTGCCTGGAGAAGCGGCAGCATCGGTGTCTCGATCTCGCACTGGCCCGGCCCGCCGACTTCGTGGTGGTGGTATTTCACGTCCAGGCCCATGTGCATCAAGTGTTGGCTGATGCGCGAGCGTAAGTTGTACAGCCGATCTTGTGGCGGGATGGCGTGATACCCGCCGTGTCGCGGGATGGCGTAACCGCAGCCCATCTCTTGCGCGTTCCAGTTCGCCTCATCCGATTCCACGCGGTAGAAGGCCGAGTTCATACTGTTGTGATACCCTACACTGTTGAAGACGTAGAACTCGAATTCCGGACCCCAGAGGCTGGTATCGGCGATGCCGACCGCGCGCATATAAGCCTCGGCGCGCAGGGCGATGTTGCGCGGATCGTAGAGGAAAATCTCGCGCGTGTCGGCTTCCTTTGCCGAGCAGATGAAGCTCAAGGTGGGTATATCCCAGAACGGATCCTCTGCGCCTGTGCTGAGATCGGGCACAGCGACCATATCGCCCGCGCTGATGGATTTGAATCCCACGCTGGAGCCGTCGAAACCGACGCCTTCGGCCATCAACGTTGGCGTGAATTGCTCAGCCGGGATCGTCACGTGATGCCAGCGTCCCCAGAGATCGCAGAATTTGAGGTCTACCATCGCAATTGCGTGCTCACGGATATAACGTTGTGCTTCTTCGAGCGACTTGAACACTACCACCTCCAGCGTTCTCTCCGAATTGTTGAAGGTCATTATATGCACCTTTGTTTTGTCGGCAAGAGAGAGAGGGCTATCGCATTTGGTCGCTTCCGACAACTGAATATGGCCTGGCGGCCGGGGAAAGTGGGGTGTGGCGGGGCGAAGCCCCGCCACAAGAACCTTCTCTAAATACGCCGCTTTAGCGATACAACAGACGGCAAGATGGGACAGAGTTTCCCAAATGCGATAGCCCTACAAGAAAGATGACATTTGAATGTTACACCGAAGTTATGTATACTGTGAGGAGATGGCTTTTTATTCCGTAAGTTATGCCCAAAGAAGCGAACCATGTAACTAAAAGGAGAACTCAATGACACATATACCGATCGCATTACAGTTGTATTCTGTTCGCCACGATTGCGAAAAAGACCTACCCGGCACGTTGCAAGCCATTGCCGAAATGGGCTACGAAGGCGTGGACTTTGCCGGATATTATGGCTACGACGCAGCCACACTCCGGGCGATGCTTGATGACCTGGGACTCAAAGTCGCCGGGTGTCATACCGGCATCCAGACCCTGCTCGGTGATGAGTTCGCAAAAACGGTCGAGTTCAATCATGTTCTCGGCAACAAGTTTCTTATTGTCCCCTGGTTGCCGGAGTCGTACCGCAATTCCCACGACGCCTGGCACAAGACCGCCGACCTGTTCAACGAAATTGCGGCAAAGTTGAAGCCGGAGGGCATGTATACCGGCTATCACAATCACCACATCGAGTTCACGCTGCTGGAGGGTGAATTACCCTGGGACATCTTCTTCAGCAACACCGTACCCGAAGTGGTGATGCAGATTGATCTCGGTAATGCAATGCATGGCGGGGCGGATCCGGTGGCTTTCCTCAAACGCTATCCGGGTCGTGCACGAACCATACACCTCAAAGCGTACTCCGCGACGAATGACAAGGCTCTCATCGGCGAAGATGACGTGAATTGGGCCGAGGTCTTCCACATCTGCGAGGCTGACCCTGTAACCGAGTGGTATATCGTCGAGCAGGAGAGCTATGCCTATTCGCCTTTGGAGTGCGTGGATCGCTGTCTCCAGGCGCTCAGAGCGATGGGGAAATGAGGCAGGATGTAAGAAGCGGGATGCAACGATCGGCGAATTACGCATCCCCGATTACCAGTTACAAATTACCAATCACTAAAAGAGGACAACGAGAATGATTAAGATCGCTGAAGTATTACCCCCTTATCCCACGCCGCTGTGGCGGATGGTGAAGCAGTGCGGTGTGAACTACGTCGTTGGAACGATGGACTTTCGCCGTGGCCTGGATGTGGACAAGGAATCTTTGCCGTGGAGTTATATGTCGCTGGTGCGGATGAAGACCGCTTATGAGGATGGTGGCTTCCGGTTGGACGTGATCGAGAGCCGCCCGCCGCTCAACAAGGCCAAGCTGGGGCTGCCGGGGCGTGACGAGGAAATCCAGCACGCGATTGATCTGATCCGCAACATGGGCGCGTTGGGTATCCCGGTGTGGTGCTATGAGTGGATGCCCGTCTTCAACTGGATGCGCACCTCGACTACCGCGCCCGCGCGGGGTGGGGCCCTGGCGACCGCTTACGATCACGACCTGATGCGCAACGCACCGCTTACCGAATACGGCATCGTCACCGAGGAGCAGTTGTGGGACAACCTCAAGTACTTCCTCGATGCGGTCGTGCCCGAAGCGGAGAAGGCCGGCGTCAAGCTGGCGATGCATCCTGATGATCCTCCACTCTCACCTATCCGTGGTTTGGGCCGCATTATGCGCAGTGTTGAAAATTACCAGCGGTTGCTCGATCTCGTCCCCAGCCCGGTGAACGGCATCGCGCTGTGCCAGGGCAACTTCACGCTGATGACCGACGACCTGCCGTCTGTGATTCGCCATTTCGGTAAGCAGGGGAAAATTTTCTTCGTTCACTTCCGCGACGTGCGCGGCACGCCGGAGAAATTTGTCGAGACATTTCACGATGATGGCAAGACCGATATGCTGGCGTGCATGCAAGCCTACCGCGACATCGGCTTCGAGGGCGTTTGTCGTCCTGACCACGTCCCCACGATGGAAGGCGACAGCAACGATAATCCGTCTTACTCATCGGTGGGACGCCTCTTTGCTATTGGCTATCTCAAGGGACTGCGCGAGGCTGTTTACGGGAGGCGTGACGAATAGCATTCAAGGTGGCTGGATCAAGATTTTGGCACGAGTTGGTAACTCGCGGCATAGTGCGAGTTGCCAACTCGCACTACAAAGCCGGTGATTAGGAGGAGTCGCCATGTGGTAAGCCACACTAACGAGGATGCAAATTGGCGATTCGACTACAAGACTAACGACTATGCGACTATTTGCAAAGGAGCATAACGATGATAGATAAGTATCCCCCGATCAACCCGAAGTTTCCCTTCTTTCTGCACGGTGGCGATTACAATCCCGATCAGTGGCCCGCCGAGGTCTGGGAAGAGGACATGCGCCTGATGAAACTCGCGCATTGCAACGCGATGTCCGTCGGTATCTTCGCCTGGGCGCGGCTCGAACCCGCCGAGGGGCAGTTTGACTTCGACTGGCTCGACCGTGTGATGGATATGATTGCTGAAAACGGCGGTGTGGCGGTGCTGGCGACGCCGAGCGGCGCGCGTCCGGCGTGGCTGGCGCGCAAGTACCCGGAAGTGCTGCGCGTCCGCGCCGACCGGCAGCGCAATCTTTTCGGTGGACGGCACAATCACTGTCTCACCTCCCCTGTCTACCGCGAGAAGGTGCGCATCATCAACAGCAAACTGGCGGAGCGGTACGCCGATCATCCCGCGCTGGCTGTGTGGCACCTCTCCAACGAGTACAGCGGTGACTGTCACTGCGAGTTGTGCCGCGCGGCCTTCGTCGAATGGCTCAAGCGCAAGTACGGGACGCTGGACGCGCTCAACCACGCCTGGTGGACGGCCTTTTGGAGCCACACGTACACCGATTGGGACCTCATCGAGCCGCCGAGTCCTATCGGCGAGCAGTCGGTGCATGGCCTGAATCTGGACTGGAAGCGCTTCGTCACCGATCAGACGGTGGACTTCATGCGCCACGAAATTGCCGCGCTGCGCGAGTTCACGCCAGATGTCCCTGTCACAACCAACATGATGGGCACGTTCCCCGGCCTCAACTACTGGCGCTTTGCGCCGTACCTGGATGTCATCTCCTGGGACAGCTACCCGATGTGGCACAAGGACGACGATGTAGCATTGGCCTCTGATGTTGCCTTTGTCCACGACATCAATCGCTGTCTCAAGGGCGGCAAGCCGTTTATGCTGATGGAAAGCGTGCCCAGCGCCACTAACTGGGTGCCGTCCGCCAAAGTGAAACGTCCGGGGATGCACGCGCTGTCGTCGCTGCAGGCCGTGGCGCACGGCTCGGACACGGTGCAGTATTTCCAGTGGCGCAAGAGTCGGGGGTCGTCGGAGAAATTCCACGGCGCGGTGGTGGATCACGTGGGGCACGAGCACACGCGCGTCTTCCGCGACGTTGCCGATGTCGGCATGAAGCTGGAAAAACTGAGCGCCGTGATCGGCACGACGGTGCGTCCCGATGTGGCGATCATCTACGATTGGGAGAACCTGTGGGCGATGAACGACGCGCAAGGTCCGCGCCGTGGCGACAAGGGCTACCTGGACGCCTGCAAACGCCACTATCGCGCGTTCTGGGAGCGTGGCATCCCCGTGGATGTGATTGACATGGAACAGGACCTGAGCCGCTACAAGCTGGTCATTGCGCCGATGCTCTACATGCTGCGTCCCGGTGTGGATGAACGCATCGCCGCCTTTGTGGAGGCGGGCGGAACATTCGTCGCCACTTATCTGACCGGTGTGGTGGATGAGAACGATCTGGTCATCCTGGGCGGCTGGCCCGGCGGCAAGTTGCGCCAGGTCTTGGGCATTTGGGACGAGGAAATTGACGCGCTGTATGAGAACGACCGCAATGCCGCTGTCCCCTGCACGGATAACGTGCTTGGCCTTGCGGGCGAGTACGAACTACGTGACTACTGCGCGCTCGTCCACCCGGAAAGCGCGGATGTGCTGGCGACGTACAAGCGCGATTTCTATGCCGGACGGCCGGTACTGACGGTCAACGCCTACGGCAGCGGCAAGGCATACTATCTCGCGTCCAACCCTGACGACCGCTTTCTGCGCGATTTCTACGGCGCGCTCGCTGCGAAGCTGAGCTTGTTGCGCTCGCTCGACGCGGAACTACCGCACGGCGTCAGTGCGCAACTGCGCACCGACGGCGAGACGAAGTACGTCTTCCTGATGAACTTCAACGCTGAGCCTGTGACGGTTGACCTGGGCGCAGTGACGTACACCGATCTGCTGACCGGAGCGGCATTGTGCGGCGTAGTTGAATTGGATGTTTATGATGTGAAGGTGCTTTTGGCATAGATTAAAATTTGCCTGTGTTTTATTGACTGAAGTCGGTTTGTACGTGTGTTCGCCGGCTAAGGAGTGCAATGGAATTGACGAGCGATCAACAACGTGCGCTGTTGCGCTGGCGACTGGCGCTGGGGCAAAGAGCCGAGCGCGCCTTGGGCGGCAGAATGGCCCTCGGAGGGCTGGCGTCCGTCGCGCCGGAGCAGGACGTGTTCGGCCTGGACGACGCGCTCGAGTTGGTCTATGGCGGCGAAAAAGGGCCGGGCGGCGCGGCGGCCTCGCTGCCCAATATCCCGCGCTGGCTCGGCGACGTGCGGCGCTACTTTCCCAACGACGTGGTGGCGATGATCCAGAAAGACGCCATTGAACGGCGCGGCCTGCGTCAGTTGCTTCTGGAAAAAGAGACGCTGCCCAAACTTGAGAAGAACGTCGAGCTGGCGGCGACGCTCATCGCGTTGCAAAAAATGATCCCCGACGAGGTCAAAGAGACCGCCCGCCAGGTTGTGCGCGAGATCGTTGAGCAGATCCGCGACAAGCTGGAGCCGCAAATCCGTCAGGCGGTGATTGGCGCGCTGGCCCGCAACCGGCGCTCTGTGCTGCCCGTCTACCGCAACGTGGATTGGAAACGCACCATCGAGCGCAATCTCAAGCATTATGATCCTGCGCGGCGCGTGCTCATACCGGAGCGTTTCTACTTTTGGGCCAACCAGCGCCGTCTGCGCGAGTGGCAGATCATCCTGTGCGTGGATCAATCCGGCTCGATGGCCAATTCGGTGGTTTATGCCTCCATCATGGCCGCCATTTTCGCCTCGCTCGACGCGCTGCGTACCCATCTCATCTTTTTCGATACCGACATCGCCGATATGACCGACCTGCTGGACGATCCGGTCGAGCTGCTCTTTGGCGCGCAGTTGGGCGGCGGCACCGACATTGCTCGCGCCGTCGCCTACGCCGCCGACCTGGTGCTCCAGCCGGAAAAGACGCTCTTTATCCTGATCACCGACCTCTATGAGGGAGGCGATGAGAAAGCCTTGCTCGGCACGCTGAGCGCGCTGGTCGAAAGCCACGTGCGTGTGCTCTGCCTGCTGGCGCTGGACGACACCGGACGGCCCTCGTTCAACCACGGCCTTGCCCAGCAGGTGCGCGCGCTGGACATCCCCGCTTTTGGCTGTACGCCCGGCAAGTTGGCAGAGTTGATCGAGGATATGTTGAGAGAAAAATGAAACCGATCACAGAACACGAGGTAAAATCGCTCTGTCAGGCCGACGATTATCGCAACGGCGAGAGCTATTTCAAGCAAAACACGGTCTCCGACACGTGGCAGACCGAGACCGGTTTGCACGCGCTGGTCGCCGGGTCGGGCAGCAAGCCCTATCAGGTGAGCGTGGAGCTGCGGGGCGGGACGTGGGTCCCCAAGTGCACCTGTCCGGCGCAGCGCCGGCGGCCGTTCTGCAAACACGTGGTAGCGACGCTCATCGCCTGGGTGCGCGCGCCGGAGCGTTTCGTGATGCGCGCAGCCCCGGCCGTCCCCCCGCCGGTCGAGAGCCGGGCGCGCCGCGCCTCCAGGCCCAAAAGCGACGCGCGTCAGGTGCAGATGGAAGGGCTGGACAAGGTCGAGGCGCTGCTGGTGGAGCTGGCGACCTACGGACTGCTCTCGCTGACCGAGGCGCACGTGACACGGGTGAACGACCTGGCGCACACCGTCGAATCGCACAAACTGCGCCGCCTGGCGCGGCTGGTGGGGCGGATCGGGGGGATGCTCCAGGCCGCAATCCAGAGCGCGCAGCCGCTCGACGAGACGGCTTACGCCGAACTCCTGGGCGACGCCTGGTTGACGGCACAGGCCACCCGCCGCGCGCTATCCGACCCTTCTGCCGACCCCACATTTCTGGACGAACTCATCGGCAAGACGTGGCGCGAAGGCGACCTGGAGCGGCGCGAGCGCGTGCGCCTGCTCGAACTGGCCTACGAGACGATCACGCTGGACACCGGCTTTATCGTGGACACCAGCTACTTGCTCGCGCTGGACGACGGCGTGCTCTACACCGAAAAGCAGATCGTCCCCGTGCAGCTCAAAAAGCAGCCGCGCAAGCCCTCTTACAGCGGACGGTTGGAGGGGAGCATCGGCCTCTATCCGGGGGCAGCGCCGCGCCGGATCAAACTGCTGCAAGTGACCGAGACACCGCCGACCGCCGACGACTGGCAGCAGGTCCTGGCCCACGCCGAACGCTCGACGGCCAACCTCTTCCGTCAATTCCAGGCGGCCGTAGCCGATCCGCTCGCTCCGGCGGAGGGATACGCGCTCTTTGCGCCGGCGCGTTTTTTGGGGGACGGCGGCCAGATTTATCTCCTGGACGCCGAGGGACAGGCCATCGCCCTGGCCGAAGGGTGGCGCATCCTGGGCATCCTCACCCGCCAGCCCATCGCCGCCGTCTTTGGGCGGCTGGCGGTGACGGGGGGCGAACTGCGTCTGTCGCCGCTCGGACTGATCACATCGCCGCCGGAGGTTGGGCGGGTGCGGGTGGGGTAGAGTATAGGACATTAACGCTGCATTGGCGTCCATACTCTGAATTTTGCCGGGAGTTCTGACGGATTTCGAACCACGCCTCCGGGTGTTCCTGCCCGCCGGTAGACAGGTAGCCCAGGATTAATCCTGGACTACCTCACACCTCCCCCCGAAACGCCGCCGCCAGGATGGATTGCTCCAACTGCATGACGCGGCGCTCGTCCTCTTCCACCTGCCGCCGCGCTGCATTGACCTCTTCCTGCACAGCCCCCAGGTAAGCGACGATGCGCCGCTGTTCGGCCAGGGGCGGAAGTGGAAAATGGATATTACGCATTGTTTTCTGGTTAATGGTTTTCCCTTTCACAGCCAATGAAGCCTCTGTCTCAAGTGGCACCGCTTGTAAAACCCAATACAGGTAATCATAAGACAGAACTCCCGTGTACTCACTTTTTATCTCAAGCGCGGCGATAGCTTCATTTGTGTACAAGTCCTTGCCAGCAAACGCCAACTTGCCTATGGTCAATTTGAAACTCATTAACAACGTACCTTTTTTGACAAGACGCGCTCTGTTGTCTTGAATGGCTTTGTCAGTAATCGTGCGTTGTGACCGAGTTACAATCCGTGAGTCCATATCAGCAATGGTTACCCAGGTATGAGCGCCTCCCCAGTACTCTGTTCGACTTGTGGGTGGAGTTTTACCAATGCTTATGTCACAAGTATTGCCTAAAGCAACCATCTCCCACCCCTCCGGCAACGCCTGCCCGTGAGACGGGAACACCTCCGCCAGCGCGGACTCGATCAACGCGGACCAATCGCGGCGCATGGATTGGAGCAGGTCGCGCAGGGCGCGCACCTCGCTCAGCATGGCCTCCAGCCGGGCGACGATGCGCCGCTGTTCCGCCAGCGAGCGCGCCGGGTCGTCGGGGTAGGGGATGGGGATTTCTTGGTTGACGAGAAAATCCTCAGGAACGCGCTGTTGCCCTACTGCGCCGCGAAAACTCATTTTGGCTCTCTCACGAAATGTTTCCCGGCGGATGAAGTAGAAAATCCATTCAGGCAGTATATTTGAATGCGGATGAAAGACGTGGAATTCGGTTGTACCAAAACCAATGCCGTCAATCAGGTTTCTGGCAATGGCTGCTTTTCCATTCTCCATAGATGGCGTAATCTTGGCCATCAAGACATCATTTTCTTCAAAGTAGGTGTAGCCGCGCCTTACTTCGCCATAAGGGCGAGTTTGCATATCCGCAATCGTGCCGGTTCGCTCATCTACGGCTTGCATAGGAACGAAAGATGTGGGCGTTTCGTCATCGCGTTCAATGCGCGGGCGCTTGGGATTGATCGAACAGACATCGGGGATGGTTTTCCATTCCCACCCCTCCGGCAATGTCCATGTCTCCATCACTCTCCCTCCCCATTCAATAACTCGCGCAAGCGCAGCAGGCGTTCGCGCAGGTCGTCCTGGTCGGCCAGAATCCGTTCCACCAGTTCGGCGGGCGGGGGGAGGGTCTCGCGCTCGGCGGCGACGGGGTTGCGGGCGCTCAGGTCGTAGCCGCGCGCGCGCAGGTCAGCCAGCGTCTCGACCCAGGCATGGCGATTGACGATTGGGGATTGGCGATTGACGATTGGGGATTGGCGATTGACGATTGGCGATTGGGGATTGGCGATTGGCGATTGGGGGTTGGCGCGCAGGTCGGCGGCCAGGGGGAAGGGGCGCTCGCCCACGCCGTCTATCCAGCGTTGCCACGCCGCCCACAGGTCGCGCGCCTCGGCAAAGTGCTCGTCCAAAATCGGGCTGCCCTTGCTGAATTTCTTCAAGCCCTCCGGCAGGGGCAGTTCGTAGTACCAGGTCTCCTCGCGCGCCAGCGGGTTGCGGGTGATGGAGGCCTCGGCGCGGCGGAAGAACACCAGCGCGGTCTTGACATCCGAATAGGGCGCAAAGGCCCCCGGCGGCAGGCTGACCACGGCAAAGAGGTGGAAATCTTCCAGCAGGGTTTTCTTGACCTCGGCAAAAGCCCCGCCGCGGAAGAGCGTCCCCTCCGGCACGACCACCGCGGCGCGGGCGTTTGGCGTCTGCTTGAGTTTCTTCAGGATGTGCTGCAAGAAGAGCAGTTCGGTGGCGTTGCTGCGCACGGAAAAGTTTTCCTGAATGTGGCGGCCTTCCTTGCCGCCAAAGGGTGGATTGGTCAGGATGACGTCATAGCGGACGGCAGGCGCGCTTTTGACCGACTCTTCCAGCGTGTTGACGCGGGCGATGTTGGGCGTGGTCACGCCGTGCAGCACCAGGTTCATCGTCCCCAACAGCGCCGCCAGCCCCTTTTTCTCCTGCCCATAAAAGGTGCGGCTCTGCAACGTCTCGTTGTCTTCCAGCGTCCTGACCTGCCGCATCATGTGCAGGTAGGCCTGCGCCAAAAAGCCGGCCGAGCCGGCCGCCGGGTCATAGACCGTCTTGCCGATCTGCGGGTCCATCACCTCCACCATAAAGCGGATGATCGGGCGCGGGGTGTGGAACTCGCCAGCGATCTGGTTTTCCTGTCCCATGCGCGCCAGCAGGTCTTCGTAAAAGCGGGTGATGGTGAAGAAATCCTCGTCGCGGTCGAAATGGATTTCGTTGATGATCTGGATGACCTGCTTGAGGTTGTAATCCGAGGCGCAGACCGGCACGTTGCGCACCACCGTCTGGTCGCCGACCGTCTCATCCGAAAAGAGTTTGGCGATGGTCTGTGCCAGCGGCGAGCCGGAGAGACCCGCCAGGCCGGGCAACAGCCGTCCGCGCACAAAAGCGACCAATTCACCTTTTTGCGCGTCCCACTTTTCCAGCGCCGCCGGGCTGGCCCAGGCATCCCAGGCCAGGTCGCCTTGCAGGACGGGAGTATAGGATTCCTTCGCAAAGGCGGCTTCCTCGGCGCGTTTCTTTTCTTCTTCGTCCAGGAACTTGAGGAACATCAGCCAGGCCAGATGTTCGGTGTAGGCCATCACCCCGCCGACGTTGTTATCGCGCCGCAGAATGTCGCAGGCGCGCCACATCTCGTTGCTCAGGTTCTCGTTCAGGTGCGTCACAGAAATTGCCAAAGGCATCACCTCTAATGTCATCAAGTGGAATCATCCAGGCGCGGGAGTTCACGCGCGGCTTGCTGCCAACACACGCTCCAGCAAATCTGCCACCCCCAACTGCGCGGCCCAGTGCCGCAGATACTCCAGATCAAGGGCCTCTCCCTGCACCTGGACGACATTGACCACATCGCGCCATTGCCGCTCGGAAATCTCGCCGCCGCACCGATACCATTCCAGCTTGGCCAGGATGATGTCTTCGGCGGTGGTGACATAAGCGGCGCGTTGTGGCTCCTGGGAGAGCATTTGCAAAGCCCGACGCGCAAACTGGGCGCGCTCGAAGGGCCGCCCGGTCGTCACAAAGACATCCACCTTGAACATCGAGTCGAGATGGATCAGGTTGAAACTGCTGCGGCGGGCCACCGCGTCGCGGATCATGGCTTCGTCAGCGTAAAAGGCCGCGCCCAATTGCGCTACCAGCGGGGCGACATGTTCGGGTTGTAGCGCGGCGACAATGTCCACGTCCATCGTCGTGCGCACCACGCCATGCACGGCGCTGGCGAGGGAGCCACCGATGAAATAGGGAACCTGTAACGCCTCCAGCACCTCGACAACCCGCAAGGTGACGGCCAGCGGTTCGGTCAAGGGCATCTCAGTCATGCTCTTGCTCCTCCGGAGGCTGTCCGCCGTAGACCCGCGCGGCGAGTTCCGGCCCCAGGAGTTGCTCGGCCAGGAGGCGGCGCAACGCCTGCTCCGAAGCCTGGGGATGCCGTCGCCGCAGACCTTCCAGCGCCAGCGCCTTCACCGTCGCATTGAGCTGGCCCAGCAGCGCCAGCTTGCGCCAGGGTGGGGCCGTGCGCATCAACGCAATCTGCACGCGCTCCGCTTTGGGATGGGTATCACCGTATTCCATCGCATCACTTCCGTCAGGGCGAGGTCTTGTCTCGCCGCTATTGATACAGCCGCCGCTGCAGCTCGGCCAGCGTCTGGCGCAGCGGTTCTGCCCCGCCGAAGCGTTGCGTCACGCCGCGCAGCTCACCCATCGCCTTGAAGGGCGGCAGGCGAAAGACGCGCGGGTTGGTGATTTCGTCCACGCCGCTCAACCGGTATTTTTCCAGCAGCGCCTCGACCACGGCGCGCCTGTTGGGGGGCAACGTCGCCAGCCAATCCGCCTCGCGTTCCACAAAACGTTGCGCGCGCTCGGCGCGGGTGAGGATCGGTTGGCGTTGGAAAGCGACATAGGCCAGCACATCAAAGGGGTCGGCTTCAGGGATGGCGAGCACCTCGGCCAGCACGTCGGGATGGACGCTGACCCGCTCCAAATCCTGGCGCACCCGCTGACGTTCGCCTTCGTCCTGCCAGACGCGCTGCAACTGCTCCCAGCCGGGCAGGAGCGCCAGCGCCTTTTCGCGCGCATAGTCCACATATTGCTCCAGCGTCAGCGGCTCGTCCAGCCCGGCGACCATAAAGACCGCTTCCTCGGCGATGGTGACCTGGAGGTTCTTGACCGTGATCGTGCGGTCGCCGCGTGGGTCGGCCGGGGCGAGTTCCAGATCGAGCGTCACCGTCTGGCCGGCGAGCGTGGTGACCGTGAGCTGCACCCGGTTGAGCCGCGGGCCGAAAGCAGCCACGCTCACGCGGCCGGCGGGCAGGCTCTCAAAGCGGTAGCGACCCTGGGCGTCGGTCAGGATGGGGCCGCGCTGATCGTTGGGGGCGGCAATGACGGCCACGCTGGCGCCCTGGATCACGTCGCCGGTCTCGGCCAGGCGCACTGTGCCTTCCAGCGCGGCGGTCTGCAGTTCCGGGGGCGGCGTCTCGACGGGTGGCGCGGGCGGGCGGTCCCACCGTGGGTCGAGCAGGCGGGTGGCGTCGGTGTAATCAATGATGCGAAACCACAGCTTGCCGGTGGCCGAATCAATGCGGCTGCCGCGCCCGATGATCTGCTTGAACAGGATCGGCGAGGAGAGGGTCTTCATAAAGACGATGTTGCGGCACGCCGGCACATCCACGCCGGTCGAGAGCAGTTCGGCGGTCGTCGCCACCACGGGCAGCTTACGGTCGCTGTCCTGGAAACTCGCCAGCCAGTGGCGGCCCTGCTCGCCCTCTTCGCTGATGATCGGCACGGCGTAATCTTCGCCCAGACCCAGGTCGGCAAACTCGTTGTTGAGCAGGCGGGCCACCTCGCGGGCGTGCTCCATATCCACACAAAAGACCATCGTCTTGTGCATAGGGCCGAACTGCCGCAGCAGCCCGGCCAGGTGGCGCACGAGCGTGGCGGTGCGATCGGGCAGGCGGATTTCGCGCTCGAACTGCGGCGTGTAATAGTCATCGCGCAGCGCGGCCTCCTGGGGGGCGATCACCTCGGCCCCCTGCTCGATGACCTGCGCAATGTGCAGGCCGTCCAGGTCCAGATTCGTGCGCACGCGGTGGACTTTGTACGTCGCCAGGAAGCCATCTTCGATGCCCTGTCCCAGGCTGTAAGTGTAGGCGGCGCGGTGGGGCGGTAGGGGCAAGGCGTGCCTTGCCTCTACCGCCCCTACCTCCTCGGCGCAAAAGTAGGCATAGGTATCCACGTTCTCATCCTGCTTGGGCGTGGCGGTCATCCCCAAATGAATGGCGCCGGCGAAATGGTCGAGAATCTCTTTCCACGTTCCAAAGCCGGAGCGGTGCGCCTCGTCAATGATGACAATGTCGAAAAAGTCGGGCGGGAACTGCTCAAAGAGACGCACGCCGTTCGCGTCTTCTCCCCACAGGGTCTGGTAGATGCCAAAATAGAGATCGTGGTGAAGGCTCAACGGTTGCCTGCCGTCCAGATTGAAGCGCGGGTCGCCGTGGCCGCTCACAAACGGGCTGAAGGTGTTGTACGCCTGGTCGCGCAACACCAGGCGATCCGCCAGAAAGAGCACCCGTCCCGGCCGGCCTTTTTGCGCGTACAGCCACTCCGACTTGATCAACTTCCAGACGATCTGCATGGCCGTGAACGTCTTGCCGGTGCCGGTGGCCATAGTCAACAGGATGCGCTTCTGACCGCGCATGATCCGCACCAGCGTTTCGCGGATCGCGGCCTCCTGAAAATAACGCGGGACGCTGCCGCGCGTCAATTCCGGCGGCGCGTAGGGATGCAAGAGCGGGTTGCGGCGGCGGGCAGCCGCCAGCGCGGCGTCATAGACCGGGCGCATTTCGCCGATTCTGGAGGCCACCTGACCCGGATCGGTGATGCCCGTGTTCAACACCCAGCGCGTCCACAGCTCTTCGGGGCTGGGAAATTCGGCGATCTCGCGGGTGGTGTTGCTAAAGCCATCCCACTCGATGATCTCGTGGCCGTTGGTGGCATAGGCAAACATCAGATTGTTTTCACGGGCGTACTGCATGGCCTGCTCCAGACCGGCGGCTGCGGGCAGGCTCTCGGCTTTGGCCTCCACGGCGGCGATGGGAAAGGCGTCGGTGTAACGGAGCAGGTAATCCATGATGCGCGGCTTTTCGCGTTGGGCGCGTCCGCCGCGCAGCACCACCCGCCCCGGCGTGTACTGCCAGTCCGGGCGGTAATAATGCTCGCGCGTCACCTGACTGCGCGTCCAGCCGGCGCGGTTGAGCCGGGGGTCAATCAGTTGGGCGCGGGTATCGGCTTCGTTCAGGGACATCGGCAACCTCTGCACGTCGTGAAAAAACAGCCCGCCGCAATGCAACGCGGCTGGCCGGCGAACATCCCGGCGCTGATTGGATTATAGCACAGGAAAATAGAGGGGACAAAGAGGCGTTAGCAGGCCCCAGGGCCTTATCCTTCTTGCTCCGAGGGGAACGCCAGTTCCCCGTTTTTAGCGAGAAACGCGGATCTGGCGATCCGCTTGAAGCCAAATGAAGTTGCTGTAACGAGAATGATAAAGCCCTGTAGCAGGCCCTATGGGTTGTGCGTTAGCACCTGCTCCACCAGCGGCTCCAACGCCAGCGCCTTGCCGCGCGTCACGGCGGCGTCGAATTCGGGAGGCGGCAAACGGCCCTCCAGTTCGGCCAACAGGCGCGTGGCCGACTCGCGTGCTTCACTCCCCAGCGCCGGATGGGCCAGCGCAAACGCCAGCAGCTCCACGGCGCGCGTTGGATTCCCCTCACGCGCCGCCAGGCGCGCCAGCCCCACCTGGATTTCGACCAGCAGGCGTGTGGCTTCGATGACGCGCGCCGCGCTGAGCGCTTCGGCATAGTATGCATGCGCCGCCGCGTACTCGCCCAACTCGGACGCCACCGCGCCCAGGTTGTCGAGCGCAATGGCGACGCCCCACAGGTCGCCAAGCTCGCGGCGAATGAGCAGGGCGTCCTCGTAGAGCTGCCGGGCCTCGGCGTACCGCTGTCGCCGAAACGCATGGAACCCCAGGTTGTTCAGACATATCGCCACACCCAACCGGTTGCCCAGTTCTCGAAAAAGGGCCAGGCTCTCCTGATACGCCGCCTGCAGCCGATCGTCTTCCTGCAACGCCTGCCAGACCAAGGCCAGCGGGATGAGCGTCTTGGCAGTGCCGAGGCGGTCATCCTGTGAGCGACGGATGGATAGCGCCTGTTCTATCAGCATTTGCGCCTGCCCATAGTCGCCATCGAGATAGAAGAGATACCCCAGGTTGCTCAAAGCGCGCGCCAGCGCCCGATCATCCCCGGCCAGGCGCGCCTGGTGGATGCTGGCGGTAAACCAGACCCGCGCCCCCTCGCGCTGCCCCAGGCGATCGGCAACCAGCCCCAGGTTGTTGAACACAAACGCCGCCACGCCGGGCGCGTGCTCTGTCTGAAGCGACACACGGGCACGCTCCAGCACCGCCTGGGCGCGGGAATAGTCGGCCAGACGAAAGGCAAACAGCCCTGCCCAGGCCAGCAGAAGCGCCCCGTCTATGCCTCCCGCTTGCACGGCCAGGTCGTGCGCGCTGCCAAAGATCTCTGCCCCTTCCTGGAACCAACTGCGCAGTTCCAAAAAGACCCCCAACCCGTCGGCGGCGCGCGTCAAGACATCCACCGCGCCGTGTTGAACGGCCCACCGCCAGGCCGCGCGAATGTTTTCGATCTCCTCGCCCACCTGCGCCAGCGCCGCCGACTGGCTCAGGTGCAACGCCGCCCGTTGTTCGGCCAACAGGTCGGCAAAGTAGCACGCGTGGGCATCCTGGATCGTTGCCCAGTCCTCCGTTGCCCTTTGCTCCTCCAGCGCAAACTGACGCACCGTTTCCAGCATCTCATAGCGCCCGTCGGCGGTGAGGCGCAGCCAGGAAGCATCCACCAGCGCGGACAGGCGCGGGCGCGTCACCCCCGTCACGCGCTCGGCCGCGGCCTGGCGAAACCCGCCGCGAAAGACGGACAGCCGGCGCACGGCGGCCCGTTCGGCGTCCGACAGGGCCTCCCACGACGACGCCAGAACCGCGCGCAGGCTGCGGTGACGTGGCGGCACGTCGGGTGCTGTCGTTTCCAGGATGCTCAGGGTCTCCTCCAAGGTCTGGGCAATCGCCTCGCAGGAGAGTGCCGGCAGGAGAGCCGCAGCGAGTTCCAACGCCAGCGGCAGGCCGTCTACGGAGCGACAAATGCGCCGGATGGCCGGCACATTGGAGGAATCCAGGGCAAAGCGGGGATTGGCGCGGCGCGCGGTGTGCAGAAACAGTTGCACCGCGTCGAACGCAGCGATGTCGGCCGTTTCGGCGGGGGGGAAGGAGAGGCCGTCCACCGGAAAAACCCACTCGCATTGCAGGTTCAGGCGTTCGCGTGAGGTGACCAGGATCTTGACCTGCGGCGCCTGCCGGAGCAGCTCCGCCAACTGCCCCGCGCCGGCGCGCAACTGCTCCAGGTTGTCGAGGAGCAGAAGCATCTCTTTATCGGACAGGAAATGGCCGAGCCGTTCCATCAAGTTATTTGCCCGCCACTCGATGCCGAAATGCTCGGCGATGGTGGGGAACAAACGCGCCGGCGAATCCACCGCCTCGAATCCAATCCAGGCCACGCCGTTCAGGAAGGCGTCGGCCCGCGCGGTGGCGGCTTGTTGCGCCAGGCGCGTCTTGCCCGCTCCCCCCGGCCCCACCAGCGTGATCAGGCGGCACTGCGGGTCATCCAGCCACCGCAGCAGTTCGTCCAGCTCCTTCGCGCGCCCGACAAAGGGGGTCAACGGGACGGGCAGATCGTGGCGGGGCGCGGCGTCGGCGGCGCGAATTTGCTCGTAGAGGCGGACGGTTTGCGCCGCGGGGGTCGTTTCCAGTTCGCTGCTCAACACGCGCCGGCAGGCGATGTATTGCGCCAGCGCCGCCGAACGCTGGCCGCTTCTGGCCAGCGCCAGCATCAGCAAACGGTGCGCTTCCTCGTGCCACGGCTCCAATTCCAGCAAGCGGCGCGCCGTGGCGATGGCTGCCGGCAATCGGCGGTGCGCCAGGTAATGCCGCGCCAGACGATAGAGCGCCTCGACCGCCAGCGCGTGCAGGTAGGCGCGTTGCTGCTGCAGCCATTCGTTGAACAAAACGTTATCCGGCAGGTCGAATCCCGCCAGCAGGTCGCCGCGATACATTTGCACGGCCTGTTCCAGGGCAGAGATGACCTCCGGTGTCTCGGCGTGCTCCGGTCGGGCCTGCCAGAGCGCCGTCAGAAACTCCTCCACGTCCAGCGATATGTCGGGTCTCTGCTGCCACGTGACCGAGAGGCGGTCCGTCTCGAACACCTGAAGCCCCAGCACCTCGGTGATGTTCCACAAGGCAAAGCGCAAATTGCCCAGCGCTTTCTTTTCGGGCGAGTCTGACCAGAGGAGGCCGGCCAGCCGGCTGCGGGCGTGCGTGCCGGGATTGAGCGCAAGGTACACAAGCAATGCCAACACCTTGCGGCTCTTGAACGGCGGCAAGGGGACACTCTCACACCGGATGCCCGGTTCGCCCAAGACCTGCAGATGAATCATGGTTCTACGGATATTATAGCATGGAGTAAACGCTGAGTAAACGCCGGGGGTGTACACTAACTCCAAAGGTATCACTTTCGTGTTACATCAGGGCTGAAGATTCGGCTTTTTTAGCAGTTTCCTGATTTGGGAGGTGAATAATGAACGCACAATCTACCCGGTTCCATCCCTTGCAGCGGCTGGTATGGGTCGGCCTGATTTCGGCCGGCGCTCTGATTCTCCTCTTTGTACTGTTGAGCAGTGGCATAACACCCGCCTTCGCCGATTCGCCTCCCAGTGAGGCGGCGATCACCCGCGAGCCGGCGGGGCCGCTGTTCCCCGGCGCGGTGGTGCAGTTCACCGCTACGGCCACCGGCACGCAGCCGTTCACCTACACGTGGACGCTCAACGGCGTGGACGTCGGCGGGAATGTTCCAACGTGGACGTATACCTTCACCAACGCCGGTCTCTATACGGTGAGCGTGCTGATCAGCAACACGTTTGGGCAGGATAGCGCCACGTTGCTTGTGCCCGTGCGCGGCTGCGAGGCGCGGGTGCAGGGTTCCGGCGTGGTCTATACCGACGTGCAGGCGGCGATTGACGCTGCGCCGCCCGGCGGCGTGGTGCAACTCGCGGGCGCGTGTCGTGGCGTGGCAACGCGCGGCGGCCTGACGCAAACCGCCTATGTGAGCAAATCGCTCACGCTGCGCGGCGGCTATGCCGGCCTGGGCGATTGGGGCGCGCCTGACCCGCTGGCTTATCCCACCCTGCTCGATGCGCAGAACACCGGACGCGCGCTGGTCATCATCGGCCCGGCGACGGTCACAGTGGAGGGCCTGACGCTCACCGGCGGCAAGGCCAACGGCCTGGGAGGTCTTCCGGGGTACGACGCCAGTGGCGGCGTCTACCTGTCCGGCGCGACCGTCACTCTAACGAATTGCGCCGTGGTGAGCAACACGATCTCGACAGGCGGCGGGCGCGGCGGCGGCGTGGCCATCAACGGCGGGAGCGTCGTCATCGCCAACAGCCGCCTCGCCTTCAACCGCGCCGACGACGGCTCGGACTATACCTCCGAGTACGGGGGCGGGCTGTACGTTTACGGCGGGACGGTGCAGGTGCTAAACAGCGAACTGAGTGATAACTATACTTATCGCGGCAGCGGCGCCTATCTGGCGCAGAACGGCGACTTTACCTTCACGGGCAACATCATCGCACGCAACGCGCTGGCGTGGGGCGGAGCGGGCGGCGGCATCTATCTGGAGGAAGGCGCGCTGCGCTTCGAGAATAACACCGTCGAAGCCAACCAGGGCGAGGGGGTATACGCGCAGGGCGCGGGGCTGCGGATCGCCGGCAACACCTTCCGCAACCAGGATGGCCGCGCTCTCTATCTCAGCGGCGATGGGCTGACCGTGCAGGGTAACACGCTGCTGAGCAATCGCTATGGGATGGAGATTCTCGGCACGGGGCTGATCGCGGGCAACATCGTCAGCGGCACGTGGGGCAGCAATTATACGTACCCTGGCGCGCTGATACTGCGAGGGCGCGCCGATCAGACCGCCGGGCAGACCTTTACCGTCACCGGAAACCTGATTTTGCGCAACCGCACGATTGCCAACGGCGGGGGGATCTATGCTGAGGGGTATCGGATCACATTCGAGAACAACGTGATCGCTTTCAATCACGCCGACGGCAACGGCAGCGGGCTGTACCTGGCCCCGCACAGCGGCACACCTTATCGGCGTTATTACTATACGCTGGTGCACAACACCTTCAACGGCAACACCGGCGCGCACGGGATTTTTGTCCGCGAGGAGTTGGGCTGGCAAACCGGGGCGATTCAGGCCGAGTTCCGCCACAATATCATTGCCAACCACGAAACCGGCATTAACGTCCGTACAGGCAATGACGTGACGCTCATCGGGACGCTCTGGCATGGCAACACCACCGACGTGGCCGGGACGGCGACGCGCAGCGGCGACCTGACCGGCGATCCGGCCTTTGCCGCCGACGGCTATCACCTGGGCGCCGGGTCGGCGGCGTTGGATGCGGGTAGCACCATCGCGGGATTGCCCTGGCAGGATGTAGACGGCGAGGCGCGTCCGGCGGGCCTGGGCTACGACATCGGCGCGGACGAGGTCGCCGGCGTAGCATTGCAAGTGACGCAGACACCCGGCACGACCCGGTTGGCGCACGGCGAAACCGTCATCTATGCCGATACGATCCACGTGGCCAGTGGCGACGCAACCAATCTGGTGGTCACCACGACCCTGCCGGCCGAACAGCGGCCCTTGACGGCCACAAGCAGCCGCGGGACGTGCGCGCTGGTCGGCGATTATGGCGGCGGCGCGGTCTGCACGCCGGGCGATACGCCCAGCGGGACGACGGTGTACATCACCGTCACGGCGCAGATGACGACGACGCCCCCTCCGCCGGCGCAGATGCCCCGCATCATGACCACCACGCTGACGGCGCGGGCCGTGGAGGCGAGGAACGTTTTGGCGACGCCGTTGGCCTTCCAGTACTGCTTCGCCAACGTCAACGGCGTCGTGTACGATTCGTTGCAGGCCGCCGTGGACGCGGCACCGGTCGGTGCGCTGGTCAAAGTGGCCGGATACTGCGATAGTCTCAACGCGCGCGGCAGCGAAATCGCTTATATCACCAAAACGCTCACAGTACGCGGCGGTTACACTGTGTTAGACTGGACATCCTCCGATCCGGTGGCGCAACCGACGACCCTCGATGCTCGCCTGTCCGGGCACGTCCTCCTCATCGAGGGCAGCGGCGCCGCGCCGACGGTGGAGGGGTTGCGCATCATCAACGGCAACGGGGCCAGGGCGGGAGCCGGCGGCGGCATCCTCGTGCGCGAGGGGGCTGCTCCGACCCTGCAAGCCAACGTGCTGGAGGGGAATATCGCCACCTATGATCCCGACGGGATGCAGCCGGGAACCGGCAGCGGTGCAGGGGGCGCCATCGGCATCTATAACGCCCCCGGGACGCGCGTGCTTTCCAACACGCTGCGCGCCAACTTTGCGCGCGTAGGCGGCGGATTGCGCATCCGTCAGAGCGATAACGTCCTTGTCCAGGGCAATCAGTTCCTGAATAACCGCGCCGGAGATTCTGGAGGCGGCCTGTCGCTGGACAACAGCAGCGTGGCGATAGCGGATAACCTGCTCCGTGGAAACCTGGTCGAGTCGAGCAATGGCAGGGGCGGGGCGCTGGACATCGTTGGCGGCGCGCCGACGCTGCGAGGCAACACGGTAGAGCAAAACAGCGCGGCCTACGGCGGCGGGATTGCTTTCGACAGCGACGACGCGCTGGTGGAAGAGAACGTCATCGCCACCAACACGGCAACAGCGTCGGGCGGCGGCATCTACGTAAGCCAGTACGGCAGACCCACACTGGTCGCCAATACCATCACTTCGAACACGGCAAAAACCGGCGGCGGCCTGTACTACTCCTTAAGCAGCTACGAGTGGGCGCGGCTGACCCTGCGCCATAATCGCATTGCGGGCAACCAGGCTACCGAAGGCGGCGGAGGGCTATATGCAGAGTGGCGGGCGTCGGGTGAATTGATCGGTAACGTCTTTGCCAACAACTCGGCCACGGGCAACGGCGGCGGATTGTTCATCGAGCGCTTCGGATACAACGGCGCAGTGACGATTCACAGCAATGCTGTGGTCGGCAATCACGCCACAGGGCAGGGTGGCGGCATCTATCTGCAGACGTCCTTCTGCGGCGTCTGGCGTCACACCACACTGGGACAAAACACCTCCAGCGATAACGCGGCGGTGACGCTGTACCTGTTTGAGAGTGAATGTCCGCCCGTCACCTGGGAACATAACCTCTTCTACAACCAGACGGTAGGCATCAGGCAGGGGAGTACCATCGGCGGGGTGGTACGTTACACGCTGTGGGATAACGTGCCCACGCCCACCCTCGGCGCAGACCTCACGCGCGAGGGCGACATCACCGGCACTGCGGCACTGGCCGCCGATGGCTATCATCTCACGGCGGCCTCGGCGGCGGTGGACGCGGCCGTCTTTTCCACCCTTGTCGCAACCGATGTGGATGGTGAACCGCGCCCGATGGGGGCGTATGCCGACCTGGGCGCGGATGAGTTGGCGCTCCTGGCCGACCTGGGCCTGCGCAAGCAAGTGCAGGGCAGCGGACCGTATCCGGCCGGGCTGCCGATCACCTACACGTTGACCGTAAGCGCCGCGCAATCCTCGCAGGTTGCGGCGAATGTGGTGGTCGTGGACCGCATCATACCGCCGGCTGCCGTCGCCCAGGTGGAGGCCACGGCACAGGGCGGGGTATGCCAGAGCGCGGGGGCCGTCATCACCTGTACGCTCGTCGTGCCAACCGGCGCCGCGCGTTTGATCACCACACGGATCACACCCACTGCACAGTACGCCGGCGTGTTGACCAATACGGCGCGGCTAACCGTGATCAACGCAGTGGATCCGAACCCGGCCGACAACGCCGCCGGGCCGGTAACGGCCACGGTCTATCTCCCCATCCCCGACCTCTGGATCACCAAGACCGCCTCGGCGGCCTACATTCAAGCCGGTCAGACGCTGGCCTATCAAGTGAGGTGGGGCAATCGCGGCGTCGTGGCTGCCAGTGGCGTGGTCGTCACGGATACGCTGCCGGAAGGAGTCACGTTCGTGGCAGCGACCGGCGATTACACGCGCAATGGCCGCGTGGTGGTATGGCAGGTGGGCCAGCTCGCGCCCGGCGCCGAGACAACCCAGGGGATCACGGTCACGGTTGACGGCGGCGTGAGCAATAACACCGTTTTGACCAACACGGCTCACATCGCCGGGACGAACGGGGAGGGCAATCCGGCGGACAACGCGGCGCTCGCCTTGACCACCGTCTCCGACACGGGCGGAGTGCAGTTGATCATCGAACAACAGGTGCTGCAAGAGGATGTGCCGGTGGAGGCTATTGTCTACAGCATCAATCCGGCGGAGAATCAGGTGCGTTACAAGGTCACCGTGATAAACAATGGCACGGTGGATGCCCGGACGCAGGTTCAGGTGCTCCTGCCGGCCGGAACACAACCGGCAGCGACGCAACCAGACCCGAACGTCAGGTGGGATCCAGGGACGCAAAGTTTTATATGGGGATACGACATCATTCGCGCCAACAACCTTGTCGTGTTCTACGTTGATGTCGTTGTCAATGCTTGCCACGGCGTCACTTGCGGGATCATCCGGAGCACCGTGGCGGCGGATGTCAGCGGATTACCGTATACCTGGATCAATCGCTATGACTTGCTGGTCAAGTGCCCGGCCCTGGCGGTCGAGGTCAACGCGCCCCTGTACTACAACTATGGGAGTGGGGAACTGAGGTATCCGGTGGACATTGTCTACCAGGCGTTGAATGTGCCCACCGAGAAAGGCAACGTCGGCGTTGCGGCCAACGCCTGGATCACGCTGACGCTGGACGGCACTATCAACTTTGAGGAAGTCGAAGCCGATCCGCTGCCCGACTGGCGAAGTGCGGATTTCAGAGTCCTGGTATGGCACGGCAATCTCCACGAGGTTCAGCCGGGTAATGAGGATCGCATCCGCTTGTACTTGAGCAACCAGGACCTGCCCCCCGGTGCCTGGGAGCCGCACCGGTTTGATGTGGCCAGCATCGCCTACGCGATGGACGCTCAGGGGAAAAAGGTACCGCTTCCGGAGTGTTCCTTCGACGACAATATCGCCGACGGACGAACCGACATCGTGCAATTCCGGTTGGAGCACGTAGAAGATGTACAACTGGCGCCACGCCCGCAGTGGGTCTATGAAAACCAGACCCCCAGGCTGGTCTATGATACGGGGTATTTGCTGAGATACCAGTACTTTAACACCTATGGGGGTGGCTTTATGCTACTGGACCACTATGCCATCAGGGATGACTGGCCGGCGGCGCTGAACTTCCTGTCCTTCGATAGCAACCCGGAGTTGAAAGTTTTAATTCCCGGCCGACTTTGGGAAGCGACCCGCCAACTGATGGTTGGGCAGCAGGGGCTGCTGCTGTTGAGAGGGCGCACCAACCGCCCCTTGCAGCCGCTGACCCAACTCGTCAACCGCGCCTGGGCGGAATTCGAACCCGACAATGCACCACAACCCCTGCCCAGTGAAGAGACTACGAAAGAAGAGGTCATCCCCATCGTGCCGCCGCTGTGGACACATCCCTCCGTCGGGACGACGGTCAATCTCTGCGCCACCCCCCTGAACGTGACGATGGGCGGCCTGGCGCAACCGGACGCGAACATTCGCCTGTTCAGAGACGGACAACCGGTGAACCAGACGACGGCCGGGGCCGACGGCAGTTTTAACTTCAGCGGGGTGCTCAACACGCCCGGGCAGTACACCTTCCAGGCTTCGGCGCGCTTCTCCGATACGGAATCGGCGCGCACGCCCGGCCCGACGTTCCGGGTACGGAGTGACTATCGCTGGGATCCGTACCGTTCCTACTGGGAGGGCACCATTCAGGCCGGGCCTCTGCAGGGACAACGCGTGCGCTTCGATGGTTTCCGCGATGCCCAGGGCAACTATGCTGCCGAGAACTGGCAACTGCCGGGCATGTTTGGCTTCTGGAATACCAACCTGAATCTCTTTGTCTGCCCGTGCCCGGACGTGGCTCCCACCTATGTCATCACGGTGACCGCCGACGGCATACCCTACGCTCGCTCCGGTACGGGATTCGGCTATGTGCGATTCAATATCGCCGCAGCGCACAATGTCAACATTCATGGTGCGTGTGTAGGGACAACGACGGGTCCCGGCGGTGAACCGATCACGGTTGTGACGGGGACGCAGAGCGTCAACGGCACGGTGTTGATTGACCCCGACGGCTTTGTCTTCGACATCAACCAGGGCGGCGACTACTCCGGCCCCGGTGGGATGTTCAATCCGGTGCAGGCCATCTCCGGCGTCACCGTCACCGCGTATATGTCCGCCCCGGAGATGGGCGGCTGGATCCCGTGGCCGGCGCACGTTTACAGTCAGACCAACCCGCAGGTAACCGACGCCACCTATCCCGACGGCATCACGACCACCGGCTACTTTGCCTTCTTCACCCCGCCCGGTCACTACTACCTGGAAATCGAAGGCATCCCCGGCTATCAAGCGTGGCGCAGCCCGGTGATCGAGGTCATCACGCAGATCGTCCACGTCAACGTTCCGTACACGCCGTGGACCAACGGCAACGTCTACACCGTCACCGTCACACCGGAGAGCCTGCTGCCGGCGGTGATCACCGTTCCTGTTGGCAGCACGGTGGCGTGGCGCTCCACGGTCACCGCCACGACCACGTTGACCGACTATGTGCGGTTTACGGAAAATCCCGTGCTGCGCATCCGGAGCATACTCGACCCGCTGGCCGACACGCGCGCCTTCGACGCGGGCTATCTGGAACCGGGGCGGGTGTATCGGCGGCAGTTCCACTGGCCGGGCGTGTATCCCTACACGGATGGCGCGGGACACAGCGGCGTGATCGTGGTGCAGGGTGCCGCGCCGCCGCTGACGGTTGACCTGGGCGGACCGGCCACGGGCTATGTCGGCGAACCGCTTACCTTCACTGCTGCCGTTGCGCCGCCGACGGCCACATTGCCCATCACTTACACATGGCGAACGGCGGGGGGCGAATGGCAAAATGTGCGACACGCGCTATCCGATACGGCAACGTTCACGTGGACAGCGGCGGGGGAGCAAGCCATCACCGTCACCGTGCAGAATCCCTACACCACCGCCACAGCGAGCCAGGCTGTGCTCATCAACCGCTGGCCGCAGACGATTACCTTCCCCCCGCTGGCCGATAAGCCTTATAACGCGCCGCCGTTCACCATCACCGCTACGGCTTCGTCGGGTCTGCCGGTGACGTTCACCGCGGAAGGCGTGTGCAGCGTGGAAGCGATCACCGTCACATTGACCGGCAGCGGTGTGTGTACCATCACGGCGCACCAGGCCGGCGATGCCGTCTACGCGCCCGCGCCGGACGTGATGCGCGCGTTCACCGTCGCGCCGCCGCCGTGCAATCCGCCGGCGAGTGTGCAAATCACCGGCCCGGCCACAACGACCGTGGGCGTCCCGACCATCTTCACCGCTACTGTGACGCCGTTGACCATGACCGTGATCCTGCCGTTTACTTTCCCGCTGACGTATACGTGGCAAGCGACGAATTATGAATTACGAATTACGAATTACGGAAATAGTTTGCAAGACACAGCCGCCTTCACGTGGACGGCGGCAGGGACGCGGGTGGTCACGGTGACGGTGGCGAGTCCGTGCGGGACGACGGTGCAGGATACGGAGCTTATCACGGTAGCCGCTCCGCCGGTGCAGAATCGCCCGCCAGTGGCCGACGCCGGGCCGGACCAGACCGTCGCGCCGGGCGCGTTGGTCACGCTCGATGGCGCCGCCTCCAGCGACCCCGACGGCGACGCGCTGCTCTACCGCTGGCGGCAGACGGGCGGCGCGGCGGTGAGCTTTACGCCGACGCTGAGCCGCACGACGTTCCTCGCGGCGTCGCCGGGTGTGCTCACCTTCACGCTCACGGTGACAGATACCGGTGGGCTGACGCACAGCGATAGCGTGGTCGTCACGGTGGAGAAGTATCGCATCTACCTGCCGCTGGTATTGCGGAACCCATAGATGGCAGCAACAACCTGTGAACTCGCCATTCCCTGATCAGGCAATGCGCAGGCACGGTCTGGAGACCGGCCTGCGCATTGCTTGGGTGCCGGTCTGAAAATAGACAGCATTTTCATCCTTTGTGGTGCTCCTATGCTTGGACCGGCTCAACATTTGTAACACAATCCTCAGACGGTTGTTATCCGACCGCAAGCGTTCCCCCTCCTGACGTTTTCCTGACGCCTGGCTGGCCTTTCTGGAGGAGTGAACGCGGGAGGGGGAGGAATCAAACGTGAAACGTGAGGGGAGGACGCGATGGTATTTGAAACATGGGGGGCGATTTGCAAACCGCCCCCCCGGTTTTCATTAATTCCGCAGCACCAGCGGCAGGTAAAGCCTGTGCTCTGCCACCACAACCGCCGCGCCGCCCCAGAAGCCGCCGGCCAGCGTGTAGCCGTCGTTGGTCAGGAGCGGCCCGGCGTCCGGCTGGCCGCCGGTGCCGCTCAGGCTGTAGCTGCCGCCACTGCTTGTCCCACCTCCTCCGTCCATTGTCCACCAGGAGAGATCGTAGCCAGCGGAGTCGGCCGCCAACGACACGCCAACCACGAGCAGAGCCAACAACAGCACAATCACCAAGCAAAGATATTTGTGTTTCATCGGTCACCTCCGGTTTCTCGTTCCCCCCATTCACGCCCGCGGGCGCCTGCCTGTTGGGGCAGGATGGGGTGCAAATGGGGGGCTGCCCTGTAAGTAAGCGCAGGGATAACATCGGAATACTTACCCGCCTTATGGCGCGCCTACCCCAGAAAACAACTGGATACGTGCAGCTATGCCGTCAGGACTGCTGGAAAAAGTGAATGGCGCCAGGTAGCCGTAGTGTCCATCGGTGAAGGCGCCCCCATAGTCGGTTTCTCCGGAATAGACGGCCGTTACTCTGCTTGCGGTGAAGTCCGCCAGGTCCACCCGAACCAAAGTGTGGTAGGTGAACGGCACAAAGTAGCCGTAACGTCCATCGGTGAAGCCGCCAGCAAATCCTTTCAGGTAAGGATCGATGTCGGCCAGGTTCAGCACGGTCACTCCGCTGGGGGAGAAATTCGCCAGGTCTACCCGCGCCACCTTGCCAAAGAAATCGCTGTTGTTATGGTGCGGCACAAAGTAGCCATAGCGCCCATCCGTGAAGCCGCCTGCAAAACCTGCCAGGTCGCTATCCACTTCACCCAGGTTCAGCCAACTTACCCCGCTGGGCGAAAAATCGCGCAAATCCACCCGCGCTACCAGCCCATGGAAGAAACCTCGATAATACGGCACAAAGTAGGCATAGCGCCCGTCTGTGAAGCCGCCATTGAAACCGGTCAGGTAACCGTTCACGAGTGCCAGGTCCAAGACAGTCGTTCCTAAGGGGGTGAACTCGAGGCTGCTCACTCGTGCCACCTTTCCCGAGTCGCCACTGTTGTTAACAGACGGCACGAGGTAATAATTGCCGTTCACATAGAAGCCGCCGCGAAACCCCCTCAGCCCGCTGTCGACTGTGGTCAGATCCAGGATCTGCACTCCGGTCGGGCTAAAGTCATCCAGCTCCACCCGCACGAGTTTCCCGTTGTAGTTTGGCACAAAGATGCCGTAACTGCCGTCCGTGAAGCCCCCATTAAAGCCTTTTAGCTGGTTGTCCACAACGGTCAGATCGAGGACGGTCACTCCGCTGGCGGTGAAGTTATTTTGATCCACCCGGGCGATCTTGCCAGAGATGCCATTATAGTTCGGCACGAAGTAGGCATAGCGCCCATCACTAAAACCGCCCGTAAAGCCTTTCAGGTTGATATCTACGGATGCTAGATTCAGATATTGGGGTTTCAGCAGGGGGTAATAAAACGTTACTGGCCGCTCACATTCTACAGTTCCGTCGGCGTTGATGGCCCGGATGCTGCTGCCCACTGCACATCCCTCATTTACCCGCATCTGCAGGCTGCTGGCATGCAGTCCGTCCAACAGATCGGCCTGGATGCTGTAGCGGGCCTGCGGCGCGGCGGTCAGGCAGCGCGGCAGGTGGTAGAACTGTATCGCGGCGATTTCCTGCCCGAAGAGCCATACACGGATTGGGCGCTGCGCGAGCGGGAGCGGCTGCGCGGCCTGTACCTGAACACCCTCACCGCCTGGCTGGAGGAGCAGGTGCGGGCCGGGGCCTGGCGCGAGGGCGCCGAACTGGCCCGCCGCATCCTGGAGATGGAACCCTGGCTGGAAGAAGTCTGGCGGGCGTTGATGCTCTGCCTGGCCCGCCTGGGCCGCCGCAGCGAGGCACTGCACGCCTATCAAGCATGTGCCCACGCCTTGCGGGAAGAGCTGGCCGTGACTCCCTCAGCGGAGACGCAGGCGCTGTACGAAACCCTGAAGGGTTCCTAAACCTTTAGGGTCTGCCTTCCCCGTTATTTTCCCGTTATCCTGATTTGCTACAATAGTCCCCAGTTGGGCAGAGTATTCCCACCTGCCCAAAGGGAGATTATGCGCACACTTGTCACTTTTATTCTGCGCTTGTGGGTTGACCCGCGCGCACAAGAGCCGGCCTGGGAAGGCCAGGTGGAGTGTGTGCGCTATGGCACGCGGGCGCACATTCGCAGCCAGGAAGAATTGGCGCGCTTTATCGAGGCACAAATGGCGACAAGCCACATTGCATCAGACGTTATCGGAAAGCAGGAATTGGACGCAGAGTGCGCAGATAAACGCTGATTTTTATCTGTGAAAATCGGCGTTCATCGGCGTCCAAAACTCCAGCCCGGCTAAAGTCTATGAGACAAAAGTAAGGAGAACAAAAATGTCTGACAAATTACTTGACCGGCGCATTGGCGCAAGCTCGAGCCTGGCTTTGACAGCCATGGTCCTGTTCTTGCTCGGCGTTTTGATAAGCAGCGCCATCGGCGCGCCCGCGGCCGACGGATTGTGGATCACGCGCGTCACGCCGCTGGGCGGCGCGAGCACTCCCTTCGACCGGCTGGAGATCCAGTTCAGTGGTGCGGTGCTGAGCGGCACGTTCACGCTGGACGACGTGAGCCTGGGCGGGCCGGGCGGGACCATCACGCCCACCGCGCTCAACCAGTTGGCGGCCAATCGCTACGAGCTGGTAACTGGTGGGACGGGCTTGAACACCTATTCGCTGGCCATCGGCCCGGACGTCCGCGACCTGAGCAATCTGCCGATGGACCAGAACCACAACGGCACACCGGGCGAGCCGAACGACGCTTATGGGGGTGCGCTCTTTTCGGCGGGGGTTGTCATTACCGATACCCAGGCCACCTACGAGGGGCAAAATCTCATCATTTATGGCAACAACGCCACCATCAACGGCGCGCACACCTTTGCCAGCGTAGCCGTATTGGGCGGCGCGACACTGGCCCATTCCCCTACCACCGCCAACACCGAATACCGGCTGGAACTGACTATTACCGATACGCTGTGGATCACAGCCGGCGCCAAGATTGATGTGTCGGGCCGGGGGTATCTGCCGGGCTACACGGTGGGCTTGACCACCACAGGCGGAGCAACAGTGGGGGCTGGTGGGAGTTACGGAGGGCTGGGGCACAGTGCCACCTATGACGGCGACGGCCAACCCAACACAACCTACGGCGACTATCGCAATCCCAACGAGCTGGGGTCGGGGCGCGGGCCGGGCTGGGGCTATGCCGGGGCAGGCGCTGGCGGTGGGCTGGCGCGCATCACGGCCGGAACAGCCATCATCGAAGGCAGCCTGCTGGCCAATGGCGAAAATGGCCGGTGCGATCACTTTCGAGATGCGGCCGGCAGCGGGGGAGGCATCTTGCTCAATGTGGGGGTGCTTTCCGGCAACGGCCTCATCGCCGCCAACGGCGGCAACGGCATCTGCAACGGCGGCGCTGGCGGCGGCGGGCGCGTCGCCGTGTACTATGACGATGTTGCGAGCTTTGACCTGCTGGCCAATGTGCGCGCGCACGGTGGGGATGGCGGCGCGGGCCCCGGTGCGGTCGGCACGGTCTATCTCAAGCGAAATAATGGTGAAGGGGTATTGCGGATTGACAGTCACGGTGCGGTCACCGGCATGTGGACGCCGCTGGGACAGAGCAGCGAGAGTATCTTTGTCGTAGACCACCTGATCATCTCGGGCACCAGCGTTATCGCCGCGCCTGAGCACGACATGCCCATTCAAGCCAACAATGTCTCCATTTACAGTGGGGCTAACCTGACCCATCAACCTGCCACCATCACCGATACCTACTCACTGCAATTGAATATCACTGGCACACTCCTCATCAGCACGACAGGCAAGATAGACGTGTCAGCGCGGGGCTACCTGGCGGGGCGCACGCTGGGCAACACCACTGTCGGCGGGGCAACAGTGGGGGCTGGTGGGAGTTACGGAGGGCTGGGGCACAGTGCCACCTATGACGGCGACGGCCAACCCAACACAACCTACGGCGACTATCGCAATCCCAACGAGCTGGGGTCGGGGCGCGGGCCGGGCTGGGGCTATGCCGGGGCAGGCGCTGGCGGTGGGCTGGCGCGCATCACGGCCGGAACAGCCATCATCGAAGGTAGCCTGCTGGCCAATGGCGAAAATGGCTGGTGCGATAACTATCGAGATGCGGCCGGCAGCGGGGGAGGCATCTTGCTCAATGTGGGGGTGCTTTCCGGCAACGGCCTCATCGCCGCCAACGGCGGCAACGGCATCTGCAACGGCGGCGCCGGCGGCGGCGGGCGCGTCGCCGTGTACTATTGGGATAATATAACGTTCCTCTCTGCAAAGGTGACGACCAATGGCGGCACAGGCGGCGCTGGCCCCGGGCAGCCTGGCAGTGTGTATATTTCCAATGCACCCTACTTTATATGGTCGAGGCCAGTAGATGCTTTATTCTACGACACCGAGCGGCTCGAATGGGCGGCGCTGGGCATCAACCCGGTCAGCGCCACGGTGAACATTGCAGCGTTCAACGCCGGGCAACCTTATCCGCTCGGCGCGGGTCTTGCGCCGCTCGGCGACAGCCTCGATTGGGACACCACCTCCGTCCCCGATGGCCAGTACGAACTGCGCGCCACGTTCTACAAGCTGGACGGCCAGGTTATCGGCCAGGCCACGCGCAATGTGCTTGTCAACAACTCGGTCGCCTGGCACGGCGGCCGGCTGAGCGCCGACGAGACGTGGACGGCGGACCGTGTGCACGTGGTCGAAGCGCCCCTCAACCTGGCGACAGGCATCACGTTGACAATCCAGGCCGGCGCGGTGGTCAAGTTCGCGGCTGGGACGAGCCTGGTGGTAGAGGACAACGCCATCTTGAACGCGCAGGCTGTGGCAGACGCGCCCATCATCCTCACCTCGCTGGCCGATGACACAGCCGGCGGCGACACCAACCTGGACGGCAATCAAACGCTGCCCGTCCCCGGCGACTGGAATGGCCTGAGCGTTCAGGGCACGGGTCAGGTCAATCTCAGCCCGTATGTCGTGCTGCGTTACGTCCGGCTGGCCCATTCCGGCGCGCTGGCTGGCAGCGAGACGTGGCAGGCTACCTTTGTCCACGAAATTACCGGCGACGTCACCATCCCCAGCGGTGCGACGCTGACCATCCAGCCGGGCGCGGTGGTCAAGTTCGGCTCCAAGCTGGGCCTGACGGTGCAAGCCGGCGCGCAGTTGATCGCGCGCGGGAGCGTGGCCCAACCGGTGGTCTTTACTTCCATCCGCGACGATGCGTTCGGTGGCGACACCAACCACGACGGCGACAGCACCGCGCCCGCCGCCGGCGATTGGCGCTGGATTTACGTCGCCGGTCAGGCCAGCCTGGATCATGCCATCCTGCGTTACGGCGCCGGCACCGCCAGTGGCAACTGGGATACCACTGGTGTTATCCGCACCGTGGGCGGCGCGATTGTCAATCTCTCCAACAGCCTGATCGCCGACGCCTTTTATGAGGGGATTACTGCCTACCCTGGCGGCGATGTGACGGTCAGCAACAGCATCATCGCCCGCGCCGACCGCGGCGTGAACTCGGATGGCTCGGCGGTCGTGCGTCTGACCAACTGCACTCTGGATGCCAACCGCATTGGCGTATGGGGCCACAGTGGACATCTGGAGGTCCAAAACACCGTCATCGCTAACAGCCTGGAAGCAGGCTTTGACAATGTACTCAACTCGCCTTTTGTGTTCCGCTATAACAATGTCTGGTCAACGACCGGCGCCAATTACGTGCGCGTGGCCGACCAGACCGGCTTGAACGGCAACGTCTCGGTGGATCCGCAGTTCAAAGACGCCGCTGGTGGCAACTATCGCCTACGCTACGTCAGTCCGATGATTGACGCGGCGGATGGCGCCGTCGCCCCGGCGACCGACATCATGGGCGCGCCGCGCTACGACGATCCGCGCACGCCCAATACCGGCGTCGCCGCGCCGGGCGGCGCGTTTGCCGATATGGGCGCCTACGAATTTGTCGAGACAGCGCAATCCAACCTTGACCTGGTGGTGGGCTCGGTCGTTGGGCCGCTCCAGGTGACGGCCATGCAGCAAGTGCAGGTGATGTGGACGGTGCGCAACATCGGCGCGCAGACCATCGCCGACACCTGGCGCGACGCGCTGGCGCTGGTGGGTCCCGATGGCACGGCGCTGGAAGCAGGCGAGTTTGTCTCTGGCGCCACGCTGGGTCCGAACCAGACGGCGACCTTTAGCGCCACCGTGCGCGTCCCCGGCGGGACCGAAGGCGACTATCGCTGGCAGGTGCGCGTCAACAGCCGCGGCGACGTGTTCGAGGGGCAGAACTGGGGCAACAATACCGGCCAATCGGCCGGCGTCGTGAGGCTGTCTGTGCCGGAGCTGGCCGTGGGCCAGTCGCTGCCGGGCACGTTCAACAAACAGGGCGAAGCGCTCATCTACAAGCTCCGGCCAGCCTTGGGCCAAGACGTGTTGATCCAGCTCGATCGCTCCGACAGTGCTGGCTGGACGCAGCTCTATATTGGCCGGGGCCAGGCGCCCACCACGCAGCAGTTTTACGCCCGCAGCGCCCAGTGGAACCAACCGGACGCCGGCGTGGTCATCAACAACGCTGATGGTGGGCTGTACTATGTGCTGGCCCTGGCGCAAGCATTGCCCAACGGCCCGGCCACCTGGCAACTGACGGCGTCTGAAGCAGTGTTTGCGCTCAACTCGCTCGATCTGGCGCGCGGCAGCAACCTGGGCCGCGTGACGGTCGGCCTGAACGGCGTTGGCTTTCGCCCCGGCATGCAAGTCCACCTAGTGCAGGGCGGCGTCACGCGCGCGGCAGACAGCGTGAGCGTGGCCGATTCGACCCTGGCTTACGCCACGTTCGACTTGCAGGGGTTGGCGGCGGGGCAATACGACGTCCGCGTGAGCGTGGAGGGGGCCAGCCAGACACTCACCAGCGCGTTCGGCGTGATCGAGGGCGGCAGCAGGCAATTCAAGACGCACATCCTGATGCCCGATAACATCCGGGCTGGGCGCGACTTTGTGGCCTGGATCGAGTACACGAACCTGGGCGATGTAGACCTGTACGCGCCCCTGGTGCTGGTCGAAAGTCCGACAGGCTGTCAACTACGGCTGGACAAGGCGGTCACGCTGACCGGCGCCAGCCTCTTGTTCCAGGCAGTGAGCATGGACGGGCCGGCCGGCATCTTGCGGCCGGGGCAGAGCGGCCGCGTCGCGGTGTACGTGCGGGCCGTGCAGGGCCTCAATACTCTCAACACATCCTATACGCTGGAGGATTACACGCGCGTTATGGACTGGGAACAGATCAAGGCGCAGGTCAAGCCCACAATGGCGGAGCCCGACTGGGACACGGCCTGGAACGCTGTCATCCAGGGCGTCGGTACGAGCTGGGGTGACTATGTCAAGGTGCTGGCCCGCGCCGCGACGCTCTACAGCGTGCGAACGGGCAGCCGCACTCACGACCCGGCGACCCATCTCAGCTATGCCATCCTGGACAAGTTGGTGGATCTGCGCACCGTCCTGTCGGGCTATGTGTACTTGAACGACGTGCTGCATCCACTGGGCGGCGTGAGCGTGACAGCCGCCGGCCCAACGACCGGCACGCTTGGCAGTGCGGTCTCGACGGCGGATGGGCTGGTGCGCTTCACCGGTCTGGCCGCCGTCAGTTACACCTTGCAGTTCGGGGCTTACCTGCCGCCGGCGGACCGGCGTCCGGTCACGGTCACGCTTGGGCCGACTGCGCCGTACACGTGGATCGTCATGTGGGGAGGGCAGATCGGCGGGCGCGTCATCACCCCACCCGATTTCGACCTGGCCGGCGGCGAATACAGCGTCACGGCGATGGATGCCGAGGGCAACATTCACCAGGGCGCGCTCGACGCGCAGGGCGGCTACAAGATCGATGGGTTGGCGGAGGGCGTCTACACGCTCCGCTTTGCCGACACCAGCCTCGTTCCGGTGCAGATGGCGGGCGTTCAGGTACGCGAAGGGCAGACCACGCATGCACCTGACCTCGTCGCCGTCGCCGGCGGCTCGATCGCAGGCACGGTGCGGCAGAGCGACACGGGCGCTCCACTGGTGGGAGTGCACGTCTGGGTGAGCGACGGGAGCTACGAGTCGCGTGTTGCGACGAGTGACGAGCAGGGCCACTATCGGCTCGACGGCGTGCTGCCCGGCATCCGCTCGGTCACGGCCGCCGCGGCCGACCGGGTGACGCAGGTCATCACGGACGTGGCCGTTTCGGCCAACGCGCTGACGGCCGGCGTGGACATGACGTTGGCGACCGGCGCCACGCTGCAAGGCGTGATCTACGCCCAGGGCGCTCCTCTGGACAACGTCGTCGTCAGCCTGCTGGCGGGTGAGAAACGCGTGGGGCTTGGCATAAGCGGTCCGGCGGGCGAATACAGCATCGGCAAGTTAGCGGGCGGCACGTACACGCTGGAGCTCGCGCACACGCAGTATCCTGTGTTCACCAGCACGCTGGCGCTGGTCGCCGGCCAGACGCTGCTTTACAACGTGACACTGACACCCACGGCCATGATCTCTGGCGTCGTCCGCACGACGGCCGGCCGGCCGCTTGAAAACGTTTTGCTCAACTTGCGCCGCCCGGATGGCGCGACCGACTATGTGCTCACGAACAAGCGCGGCTTGTTCAGCTTCTCGCGTCTCTACACGGGCACGCATCGCTTGATGCTGGACGATGGTTCGCACCGGCGAGAGGTGAACATCCCCGGCATTCCCGCCAGCCTGGACGCCAGCCTGATCGTCACCGGCGGTTCGATTCGCGGCCGGCTGCTGGCGGCCGAAGGCAGCACACCCATCAGCGACGTGCTGGTCTCGCTGGCAGGTTACAACCAGGTCGCGCTGATCGCCCTGAGCCAGGAGGATGGCGTCTTTACCTTCTCGCCCGTCAGCCCTGGCGTCTACACGCTGACGTTCAACAGCGCCCAGGCCTGGTTCCCCAGCCTGCCGGACGTCACGGTCACGGACGGCCAACAGACCGAGCTGGGCGATATCCGGGCCGGCTCGGCCAGGCTGGATCTCAGCTTCTACGATCTCGCCGCCAGCCAGCTCATCACCGGCGGCGGGCTGGTCATACTCGGGCGCCCCGATCTGCCGCAGCCGCTCGTGGAAGGACGGATCATCACGGTGCCCACGTCGGGAGCCGTCTCGATCTCTGGCCTTACGCCAGGCGTGTACCGGCTGAGCAGCGTGTTCGCGGGCAAAGCCACCCACCAGGTGCTCGTCACGGTGAACGCCGGCGCGAACGCGCTGCGTCTGAACCTGGACGTGCCGGCGACGCTCGCCGGGCAAGTCACGGACAGCTATGGGACGCCGCTGCGCGACGTCCAGCTCACGGTCTACGACCCGGCGCAGCCGGCCATTCGCTGGCAAGTCCTCAGCGGCGACGGCGGCGCATTCGAGTTTCCGACGCTGCCGCCGGGTACCTACAAGCTGGCGGCGGCCGACCTGCGCGAGGACACGCTCGGCCTCCCCTGCGGCCCCGTGGAGTATCCCGCTTTTAGCCTGGCGGCCGGCGCCGTCCTGGTGCGCAACGTCGCGCTGCCGGTCTCGACCATTTCCGTCTCTGGCCGCATCCAGGACGAAACGGGCAGCGCGCCGGCTTTTGCGCAGGTAGCGGCCTACTCGGCCGAAGGCATCCAGGTAGCCCTGGCGCAGGCGGACGGCGATGGCTATTACACGCTGCGCAGCCTGGCGCCGGGCACGTTCGAGCTGCGCGCCAACGCGGTGGACTTTGCCGTCGCGCCGCGCGCCATCACGCTGACCGCCGGCGAAACGCGCGGCGACGTCGACCTGGCGGCACGCTGGGCCGGGCTGTCGGGCGTGCTGAGCCAGGAGGCTGGCGCGGCGCGCTTGAGCCTGCTGCTTGCGCCGCAGGCCCCACAGGTCGAGTGGGGGGACACCACGTGGTGGAGCGAGACGGCAGCATTCAACAACGCCTGGGCGATCAGGATCACCCAATGGTTGCGCGACGCATTGGGCGCGCCCAAGGCCAAGCCGCGGGTTCAAAGCCGCCCGCCGCACTACGACCCTGACTGCCCACATGGGATGGAGTACTGGGCCATAGCCATCAAATACCAACGGGCAGCCGATGGTTTCTACGATGGCTGGGTGAAACGTTGGGACGGTTACATGCAAGAATTGGGAGGGAATGTGGGCTTGACCGCCATCCATACCCTCAAGCTGCTGTCGAACTTTCTGAGTGTGACCGAGTTCACTCCGGGACCCGCCAGCGCCAGTTACAACAGCGTCCGGGCGCAATTGCAATCCGAGCTTCAAGCGGCACGCGACCCGCGCAGCATCGCCATGCTGGAACAACAGATTGACCGCCTTGATAACACGCACATGCAACTGGTTCAAAGCACCCTGGCGCGCGATACCGCGACAGCACGCTATGGCGGCAAGGTGGTCAAAGCCAGCCTCACGTTGATGAAAAAACTCCAGGATCCGCGTTTGTTCAAGGACCCGTCCACACTGGCGAGTTTCTCGTCCGAGCTGGTCGACTACAGCCTGATGATCGCTGGACTGCTTAATACACCCTATTCCCGCCAGGCGGGGATATTGAACGATACGCTGAAAACGCTGCAAGCCTCCATTCAAACCTGGATTGACACCACGGCCAGCCTGCGGGATCTCAAGAATGCCGAGGCAGACTACAACAACGCGCAGCACATGGCGCATTTCTACGCCGGCCTGGCCAGCGACGCTTTCGAAAAATGCTGGGAAGACGAGTGCAACAAGCCCAAGGAACCTCCCAAGCCCGACGAGCGCAACAAGGACGACTCGGCCAGCAAGCCTGACAAGCGCTCCGGCGACCCCAACGACAAGGCCACCATTGGCGTGGGCGCGCCGGGCTATGTGCTGGCCGGCACGCGGCTGGTCTACACCATCCACTTTGAGAACGTGCCCACCGCCACCGCGCCGGCGCAACAGGTGGTCATCACCGACGTGTTGAGCGCCAACCTGGACTGGTCCACCTTCGAGCTGCTGGGGATCGGCTTCAACAATACGACGGTCAATGTGCCATCCGGCTTGCAGTTCTTGAGCGGCGAGGCGAGCGTGTCAAGCGACCCCAACCCCGTGCGCGTGACCGCCTCGATCAATGCGCAAACGGGCGTGGTGCGGTGGGACATGCGTACCATGGACCGGGTGACGGGTGACTGGCCCGAGGACCCGCTGGCCGGCTTCCTGCCGCCCAACGATGACACCCATCGCGGCGAGGGCTATGTGATGTTCACCATCCGCCCGCGCGCCGACCTGGCTCACGGCGCGGTCATCACCGACCAGGCGCGCATCGTGTTCGACGTGAACGAACCAATAGACACCAACGTCGTCACCAATACGCTTGATCTTCTGCCGCCCGTCAGCCGGGTAGAGCCGCTGTCGCCTACCGTCACGTCACCCTTTGTCATCACGTGGAGCGGCAGTGACAGCGGCGCCGGCGTCCGCGCTTACGATATCTATGTAGCGACGGATGATGGTCCCTTTGTCCTCTGGCAAGCGGACATCACGACGACGCAGGCCGTCTTTATCGGCGAGATCGGCCATCACTATGCTTTCTACAGCATAGCGACCGACTATGTGGGGCATCGTGAGGCGGCGCCCGAGCAACCCGACGCCGTCACCACCGTCGTCGAAGCAGAAACTCTAAAGCGCATCTTTTTGCCGCTGGTGATGCGCAATCACTAATCTGCCGACATAGAGCAATCCCCGGCTTCTGTTGGAGGCCGGGGATTGCTGTTGTGAGTGGTAAGGGCTTTTGTCACGATGGGACATGGATGCTTCCTCATCGTAGCACAGGATTAATCCTGTGCTACGGCCTTACGGACGCACCCCCACCTCATCCAGCGCAACGACACCTGCGGCACTACGGTCAAAGATCAGGCGCACCTCGGCCAACTCTGTCAGACGAAAGGCCGGGTTGACAACAGCAAAATCGGCCAGTGGGAATTCGTAATGCTGCCACACTGGTTCAGACGCCGGAAAGGGCGACATCCAGCCAGCCTTGCCCAGGTGTCCGGTCAGGCGCGAGGAGAGCGGCGCAACGTGGCTCAATGGCAGGCGCGACGCCGCGCCCGCGTTGTCTATCACCTCCACCGTCAGGTCAATGGGCGCAGCGGCGTGGCAGGTTCCAAGCTAAGCAATCGCTCGTACACCTCGCGCGTAGCGGGGCCGGGTTCCACGCCCAATTCGCGTTGCAGGGTGGTGGCGCAGACGTGGTAGGTGCGCAGGGCGGCAGCGCGGTCACCGCTCAGAGCGTGCAGGCGCATCAGATGGCGGTGGGCCGCTTCGTGCAGCGGATCGTGTTGGAGCAAGCGTTGGGCGTAGCCGATGGCGGTCCGATAGTCGCGTTCGTCTTCCAGCAGGGCGATCAACCGCTCGGTGGCCTCCACAAACGTCTGCTGCAACCGCTCGCGCTCGGGCAGAATCCAATCGTCGTAGCAGCTCGGCAGCAGGTCTCCCCGGTAGAGGGCGACGGCATCACACAGGGCTTTGGAGGCAGCGGCCTGGCTAACCGCGTTTTTGAACTCGGCCACGTCGAGCGTAAAGGGAGCATCCGGTCGCCACTGCACGGTGTGGGTATCCGCGCACAGAAAGCAGTCGGCGTCGGGCAGGGCCTGGCGCAGTTGATGGAACAGTTTGCGCAGGTTGGTATGCGCTTGCGATTCTGTCGAATCCGGCCAGAACTGGAAGGCAAGATGGTAGCGGGGGTGGGGCGCGTCGCGGTGCAGCACGAGGTAGGCCAGCAGCGATTGCAAGCGGGCCGTGTTGACGGTCGTCACGGGCCGGTCGCCGTAGACCAGATTGAACTCGCCCAAAAAGCGGATGTGCAGGATTGCCAAGGATACCCCTCCTGCAGTTCAAATCTGCCGGAACTAAACTCTGGCGAAACGGTAGCGTTCGGCGCACTCTGAAGCTACGGGGCATCCACAGTCTACCACAAAACGCCTCTCCACGCAACGGAGCGCCATTGTAGCACAGGATTAATCCTGTGCTACAGTGCGCTGCTGGAGAACATCGCCACGGGCGAGCGCGTGGACGAAATCTACCGCCGCTTTGACCGCGACATCAACGGCCCTTACGATGAGACGCGGCAATGGGCCATCGCCGACACGCTCCAGTGTGGAAACGCACACCTATTCTACCGTCGGTCTTGAGGCTGAGACAGGAAAACCAAAGAGGGCGCAAGGATGGAATCCCCTTGCGCCTTTTGTATTTTTGAATTATATTTTTAATAGTTGCAATACAGCCCCGGTCATGAAAATGATCGCAGGACTATCTGACCAACGACTACCCGACTAACGACTATCCGACTAACGACTACCCGACTAACGACTAGAGGATACCCACGGTCAGATGATCTTTATGCGCAAAACGCCCTGGGACAAATACACGGGCGGATTTGATTACCGGGCCATTCTGCGCGATTTGTTGCCGCGTTTACCTTCCACCGCGCAGGTGAATCAAAAAGTGCGAGACTTTGTGGAGACAGGACGCTATTGAATCTGGAGGAGTGCCATGAATCGTAACACACGCTATCTTATCATCGGGTTGTCCCTTTTTGCCGGGCTATTCCTGGCGCTGGCGGTCGTGCTGACCGCGCCCCGCTCCGTCCGGGCTGCCGGTACGGTGCGCTACGCCAAACCGAACGGGCTGACCACCGGCAACTGCGACAGTTGGCCCACCGCCTGCACGCTGCAGCGCGCGCTGGCTGTAGCGGTGAGCGGCGACGAAATCTGGGTGCAGGCGGGCGTGCACTATCCCGGCGCGGCCCGCACCGATTCCTTCGCCCTGAAGACCGGCGTGGCCCTCTACGGCGGTTTTGCCGGGACGGAATCCAGCCGCGACGCGCGCAACTGGCAGGTCAACCGCACCATCCTCAGCGGCGACATTGACCAGAACGACATCACCGACGGGGGCGTGGTGACCAGCACGGCCAACATCGTGGGCGCCAACGCCTACCACGTCATCAATAACACCAATGTCATCAGCGCCGTGCTGGACGGTTTTATCATCACCGCCGGGCAGGCCAACGGCACTTTTCCTCACAATCGCGGCGGCGGGATGTACAATCAGGCAAGTCACCCAACACTGAGGAATGTGACCTTTAGCGGCAATTCGGCTGCTGCCTACGGCGGCGGGATGGCCAACTTTACCAGCAACCCCGCGCTGACGAATGTGATCCTGGACGGTAACTCGGCCGGCAATGGGGCGGGCATGTACAACGAGCGAAGCAGCCTGACCCTGGTGAACGTGGTTTTGAGTCACAACACAGCGATTACCGATTGCGGTGGGATGTACAACCACATCAACAGCAACGCCGTATTGACGAACGTGACCTTCAGCGGCAACGTGGCCGGTAATCGCGGCGGTGGCATGCTCAACCTCAATTCCAGCAATCCCACGCTGGCGAACGTCGTTCTGTGGGGCAACAACGCACCCACCGGGCCGGAAATCTACAACGCAACCAACAGCACGCCCATTGTCTCCTACAGCGACATTCGGGGCTGTGGCGGGTCGGGGGCGTGGAATGTCGCCTGCGGCACAGATGGGGGGCACAATCTCGACGCCGATCCGCGCTTTGTGGACGCTGTGAGCGGCAACCTGCGCCTGGACTCCACCTCGCCAGCCATTGACGCGGGAAACAACGCCGCCGTGCCGGCCGGCGTCACCACCGACCTGGACGGCAAACCGCGTTTTGTGGACGTGCCATTTGTTTCCGATGCCGGCAGCGGCACGCCGCCCATTGTGGACATGGGGGCGTATGAAAGGCAGCTGGTGGCAATACACTACGCCAAACCGAACGGGCTGACCACCGGCGACTGCGACAGTTGGCCCACCGCCTGCACGCTGCAGCGCGCGCTGGCTGTAGCGGTGAGCGGCGACGAAATCTGGGTGCAGGCGGGCGTGCACTATCCCGGCGCGGCCCGCACCGATTCCTTCGCCCTGAAGAACGGTGTGGCCCTCTACGGCGGCTTTGTCGGAACGGAATCCAGCCGCGACGCGCGCAACTGGCAGGTCAACCGCACCATCCTCAGCGGCGACATTGACGGCAACGACATCACCGACGGGGGCGTGGTGACCAGCACGGCCAACATCGTGGGCGCCAACGCCTACCACGTCATCAGCAGCACCAACGTTATTAGCGCCGTGCTGGACGGCTTTATCGTCACTGCCGGGCAAGCCAACGCCACGGCCCTTCCCCACAGCGCTGGCGGTGGGATGTACAATCGTACCAGCAGCCCTACGTTGATGAACATGACCTTCAGCGGCAACTCGGCAGATATTGGCGGCGGGATGCTCAACCGCAATTCCAGCAATCCGGCCCTGACGAACGTGACCTTCAGCGGCAACTCGGCAAATGCTGGCGGCGGGATGTTCAACTATACCAGCAGCCCTACGTTGACGAACGTGACCTTCAGCGGCAACTCGGCAAATGCTGGCGGCGGGATGTACAACTATACCAGCAGCCCTACGTTGACGAACGTGACCTTCAGCGGCAACTCGGCGGAAGGCGGCGGGGGGATGTACAATTTCGGCAGCAGCCCTACGCTGACGGATGTGACCTTCAGCGGCAATTCGGCTACCGCCTACGGCGGCGGGATGTTAAACCATACCAGCAGCAGCCCTACGCTGACGGATGTGACCTTCAGCGGCAACTCGGCACATACTGGCGGTGGGATGTACAACTATACCAGCAGCCCTACGTTGACGAACGTGACCTTCAGCGGCAATTCGGCTACCGCCTACGGCGGCGGGATGTACAACCTCGATTCCAGCAATTCCACGCTGGCGAATGTGATCCTGGACGGCAATTCGGCCGGCAACGGTGCCGGCATATACAACGAGCGAAGCAGCCTGACCCTGGTGAACGTGGTCTTGAGCCACAACACGGCGATTACCGATTGCGGTGGGATGTACAACCACATCAACAGCAACGCTGTATTGACGAACGTGACCTTCAGCGACAACGTGGCCGGTAATAAAGGCGGCGGGATGTACAACTATACCAGCAGCCCTACGTTGACGAACGTGACCTTCAGCGGCAATTCGGCTGCTGCCTACGGCGGCGGGATGGCCAACTTTACCAGCAATCCCACGCTGACGGATGTGATCCTGGACGGCAATTCGGCCGGCAACGGTGCCGGCATGTACAACGAGCGAAGCAGCCCGACCCTGGTGAACGTGGTCTTGAGCCACAACACAGCGATTACCGATTGCGGTGGGATGTACAACCACATCAACAGCAACGCTGTATTGACGAACGTGACCTTCAGCGACAACGTGGCCGGTAATAAAGGCGGTGGGATGTACAACTATACCAGCAGCCCTACGTTGACGAACGTGACCTTCAGCGGCAATTCGGCTACCGCCTACGGCGGCGGGATGTACAACTTTTCCAGTAACCCCGCGTTGGCGAATGTGATCCTGGACGGCAATTCGGCCAGCAACGGTGCCGGCATGTACAACGAGCGAAGCAGCCTGACCCTGGTGAACGTGGTCTTGAGCCGCAACACAGCGATTACCGATTGCGGTGGGATGTACAACCACATCAACAGCAACGCTGTATTGACGAACGTGACCTTCAGCGGCAACGTGGCCGGCAATCGCGGCGGTGGCATGCTCAACGTTAATTCCAGCAATCCCACACTGGCGAATGTTATCCTGTGGGGCAACAGCGCACCCACCGGGCCGGAAATCTACAACATCAGCAGCACGCCGGTCATCGCCTACAGCGACATTCGGGGCTGTGGCGGGTCGGGGGCGTGGAATGTCGCCTGCGGCACAGATGGCGGCGGCAACATTGAGGCCGATCCGCGCTTTGTGAACGCCGCGAACGGCAACTTGCGCCTGGACTCCACCTCGCCAGCCATTGACGCGGGAAACAACGCCGCCGTGCCGGCCGGCGTCACCACCGACCTGGACGGCAAACCGCGTTTTGTGGACGTGCCATTTGTTTCCGATGCCGGCAGCGGCACGCCGCCCATCGTGGACATGGGGGCCTATGAGGCCCAGTACCGCTTCCGGGTGTTCCTGCCGTTGGTGATCAGAAACAAGCCGTGAAAAACGACGCCGGACGAATCTTTGTGCCCCGCAGTCTGCTTCTCGGCATTGATAGCAGCACGACCGCGTGCAAAGCCGTCATTTGGGACATGCATGGCGCGGCCCTCGCCGCGGGCCGCGCCACATTGCCGCTGCTGATGCCGCGCCCCACCTGGCACGAGCAGCCCGCCGAAGCATGGTGGGAGGCATGTGTACAGGCGATTCGTGCAGCGGTTGCTGACGTAACTACCTCGCGCATCGCTGCCTTGTGCATCTCGCCCCAGCGTGAGACATTTGTGCCCGTGGATGAGGCCGGCGCGCCTTTGCGTCCCGCCATTGTGTGGATGGACGAACGTGCCCATGATCTGCTGCCCGTCATCGCACAAGCGTATGGCGCGGAACGCATCCATCGTGAAACCGGCAAGCCGCTCTCCGGCAATCTTACGCTTAGTAAAGTCGCCTGGCTGCGTGAGCACGAACCCGATGTTTTTGTGCGCACGGCGAAGTATATGGACGTCGCCGCGTTCCTCATCTATAAACTGACCGGCCATACGCGCACGGGATGGGGGTGCGCCGATCCCACCGGCCTGTTCGACATGCGTGCCAACCGCTGGGATGTTGACCTGCTGACTTACCTCGGCGTGGACGTAGCGCAGATGCCGGAAGTTTATCCGCCCGGCGCGGTGGTGGGGACGGTGACACCCGAAGCTGCCGCGCTGACCGGCTTGCCCGTCGGTTTGCCTGTTGTGGCAGGCGTCGGCGATGGGCAGGCGGGTGGCCTGGGGGTGGGGATTACGCAATCGGGACAGGCGTATCTCAGTCTGGGCACGTCTGTGGTTTCGGGGACACACGCGGATGTCTATGTGACCGACCGCGCCTTCCGCACGATGGTCAGCGCCGTCCCCGGCAGCTATAGTCTGGAGACGGTGCTCCTCGGCGGCGCGTACACGATTTCATGGTTTGTGGAGAAGATAGTAGAATCGGTGAATCGGCGAATGGGTGAATCGCGCATCACGCATCACGAATTGCGCGTTGAGGATCAGTATGACGCAGCGATTGCCGATATTCCACCTGGCGCAGAGGGATTGATCCTCGTTCCTTATTGGAATTCGGCGATGAATCCGTATTGGGATGCGACAGCGAGTGGGATTGTGGTGGGGTGGCGCGGTATCCACACGCGGGCACACCTGTACCGGGCGATTCTGGAAGGGATTGCCTTTGAGCAGCGGTTGCATACGGAAGGCGTCGAGGCGGCACTCGGACAACCCGTGGAAAGTTACGTGGCTATGGGCGGCGGCGCGCAGAGTGACCGCTGGCTTCAGATCATCGCGGATGTGACGGGCAAGCCCGTCTATCGCACTGCCGTGGCCGACGCGGCAGCCCTCGGCGCGGGCATCCTGGCAGCGGTCGGCGTGGGCTTATTCCCCGATGTGCGTGCCGCGGCGCAGGCCATGACGCGCATCACGCCGCAGTCGTTCGTGCCCGATGAGAGGCGGCACACCTTCTACTCGCAATTGTATGCAGAGGTCTATCGCGCGCTATTTCCTGCCGTGCAACCCTATCTCCAGCGGCTCACGGCTTTGGCCGAACTTGCCACACCGCGCCCGACTATCTGACTAACAACGACAAGACTATTTTGGGAGGTTATGACGATGACCAGAACTATTCAGAGTGTAATTGACGCCATCCTTCGAGAAATTCCCGGCGCGCCGCTGGCGGACACCGTAGACACATTCAAGTCCGGCGATCCGACGCAGCCCGTGACCGGCATTGTGACGACCTTTCTCGCCAGTTATGCGGTGATCCAACGTGCAGTGGAATTGGGCGCGAATCTCATCATCACCCACGAACCGACGTTTTACAATCATCTGGACGAGACCGGGTGGCTGGCGAACGATCCCATCTATCGGGCAAAGCGCGCCTTGCTGGATGAGCACGGTATCGTTGTGTGGCGTTTTCACGATCACTGGCACATGCACCAACCGGATGGTATCATGATCGGCGTTGCGCGGGCGCTGGGCTGGGAAGCGTGTCTGCCCGACGCTTCGATACCTCTGTTCACCTTGCCGGAAACTACCGTGGACGCCCTGGCGGCGGAACTGAAGGCAAAGTTGGGTATTACCGCTGTGCGGCTGGTGGGCAACCCGGCGATGTCATGCCGTCGCGTTGGGGTGATGGTGGGCGCAGCCGGTGGCACGTGGCAGATCGGTTTTATGAGTGGGCAAGAAATGGACGTGCTTGTGACCGGCGAGATCCATGAATGGGAAACCTGCGAATACGTGCGTGATGCGATTGCCCAGGGACGCAGGTTGGCGCTTATCGTCATCGGCCACGCCAACAGTGAGGAGCCGGGGATGGCCTATCTCGTCGAATGGCTACGTGCGCGCGTCCCCGATGTGCCGATTACGCATGTCCCGGTCGGCGATCCATTCCGGTTTGTGTAGAAGTCGGTTTCGACCGGGCGTGCTTCAGCTTCTATTTATGTTGGCTCCAGGGGGAACGCGAGTTCCCCGTTTTTTAGCCGATAGCCTTTGCTGTCATGCTTGCTTCGCGGGGAACGCCAGTTCCCCGTTTTTAGCGATGAAGTCCAGGAATGATAACCCCCTGCTGATTCGCCTAATTTCTTATCGCTGGTATTATGAGGCCGGAACATCGGGGCTTCCACACCAGGAAGTGTTGAAGCGTTCCGACGGATTTTTCGATCCGTTTCGTCCGTTAAATCCATTGACACTTTCATAAGGAGACTTATCAGGTATGTCACTTCTTCACGAGGTTAAAGATCATTATAAAAACTTCGAGGTCGCCATCTACTGCACGGTCTACGATGTGCAAAAAATGGCCGATCTGGCCTGGCTGGAAGGGCGCTTTGACGTCATCAGCCGGCACGTTAAAGTCAACAAGGTCTACCTGGAGACGCACCGCGACGCGATCATCGCGCCGGAGGCGACCCTCC